>Ga0209723_1001023_pt1 | contig 46436 bp, 41 predicted proteins | sample BiotimSIPDNA_2_FD_185750 | JGI IMG/M metagenome (GOLD analysis project Ga0209723, IMG submission 185750) | Anaerobic biogas reactor microbial communites from Washington, USA - Biogas_R2 time_0 SIP DNA (SPAdes) (version 2) | ecosystem: Engineered > Bioreactor > Anaerobic > Unclassified | place... | reverse complement strand
AAAAGACTAATCTTAACTTATAAATAAAATATTTTTAGCGCAAGTGAAATATTTATATTAACAATAAATTAATAATAATAATTATACAGGGGCTTAATATAGTTTTATAAAAATTATGTAAATTAACGCTGAAAATTAAGCAAAGCTTTTATTCATTCTTGAAGCAGGTTTTTATGCAAGGAAACAAAGATATAATTGAACACCTAAAAAAAGATATTGTGAAAAACTGCAATATTTTAGGCTTTATTAAAAACTACCCGCCCGAATATTTAATTAAATTTAAAAACTCGGTTTACGCTAAAGCCAAAAGCGATTATAACTGGATTTATATAAGCTGTAATTTCGTAGAAGAACTTAAAGAAATATTAACAAAAATGCAGCCGGATGAAACGCATTTGAATGTCGTTCAGGAGCATTTAAAAGATAAAAGTCTTCCGGCATATTTTGATTGACTTTTACCTGCTTTATAAAATAATTTTGTTTATCTAATAGGAAGAACAATATGAGATATTTCGGGAGAAGAGAAAGTTCGAATGTTGAAGACCGAAGAAGAATGTCCGGCGGCAAAAAAACAGTATTCGGCGGCGGAATACTGGGTATTATAATCGTTTTAATTATCCAGTTTGCCGGAGGCGGAGACCTTCTTCAGATTCTGGAAACAGTGCAGCAGCAGGCTGTGCCGACCGAGCAGACATCCAATGCCGAAATTGACCCGGAAGAAGATGAACTTGCAAAGTTTATTTCGGTAGCTTTGGCAGATAATGAGGATGTTTGGAATGCAATATTCGAGCAAAGCGGAATGAGATATAAAGAACCGAAACTTGTTCTTTACAGGGACGGAACATATTCGGGATGCGGACAAGCTTCTGCAGCGATTGGTCCTTTTTATTGTTCCGCCGATGAAAAAGTGTATATCGATCTCGGTTTTTTTGACGAGCTGCATTCAAAATTCGGAGCCTCGAACGGCGATTTTGCCATTGCTTATGTGCTTGCTCACGAAATTGGGCATCACGTTCAGTATTTATTGGGAGATTTGGATAAAGTTCATTCGGCAAAAGGAAGATTATCGGAAGCTCAGGCAAACCGTCTTTCAGTTGCGCTTGAATTACAGGCAGATTTTTACGCTGGCGTTTGGGCGTATCATACTCAAAAACAAAAAAATGTTTTAGAGGCAGGCGATCTTGAAGAGGCATTAAGCGCAGCAAGCGCAGTAGGCGATGACCAGATACAGAAAAAATCGCGCGGTTATGTCGTGCCCGATTCGTTTACTCACGGAACTTCGCAGCAGAGAATGTACTGGTTTAAGAAAGGATATTCAACCGGAGATGTGCGGCAAGGCGATACTTTTGCTGAATTGGGAATTTCTTTCTAAGGTTTCAAATTTTCCCGGATGACCGGGGAAGTCTGAAAAATTTTTATCGCCGTCCTATTACTACAACAGCTTTACTGTTATGGCGACCGGCTATTGCAATTAAGTTATTTGTTACACATACTTGCGAAAAGTCAAGGTTATCAACACCGAGATAAATCCTTTTATTTCCTTTACCGTTATTGTGCACTATATAGGCATTCAAGCCGACAAAAAATATATCGTTTAAGCCGGTTCCTCTTATGCTTAAAATGAACTGCTCGCAATCAGTAAATTTATAATTACCGTTTTTATTTTCAGCAAAATAATCTCCGGCGATATATATTGGAAATCCTTTATTTGACCAGATTGAAGAAAAATTGTAGTTACTGATTCCCGTTTTTGTTTCTTCAATTTTTTGATTATCATCTAATTTATAAACCTTTACTTCTTCTTGTATGTTCAAATTACCGGTTACAAACAACTTCTTTTCTTTTTGGTCAACCGGATCAGTATAACCCCATATATCAAGGAAGTCGTTTTTACTGCCGGTCTGTATTTTCTTCCAATTGCTGCCATTTGGCCAATTTGCCGCATCAATATAATAGAGAGCTCCGCCTGAACCAGAGCAGAATATTTCACCTTTATCATTTGCCCAAGTTGCACATATTTGTCCGTCAAAATCTAAATTTTCCATTACAAAAGCTAATTCTGTCCACAGAGTGTCAACTTTTTTCATAATAGATGCATATGAGGTAACATATACATTCTCATTATTTACAAAAATTGAATTTAAGTATAATGGTCTAGGATCAGGTCTCGGATTTCCATAATCACTTCTCGGTACTCTTATCAATTCCCATTTATTTCCATTCCAGTGTGCTGCGCCATAAGAGGTGTCATTATCGTTATAATAAACTTCGCCCACAGCCCATATTTCATCTGTATTTGTTATGGCTATTTCGCGGAAACTGCTCATATTAAAATTTCCGAATTCAAATATTTCCCATTCTATCGGTCGGTCGTCAGGCTCAAGCGTAGTTATTTCTATCGAGTCTCCTTTGCTATACTCTTTGTCCTGTTTTAATATTTGAACGGTATATTTATATTTTGTTTTTTCAACCAGCAAACTATCGGTTATTACTCTATTTCCGTTTACTGCCCCGAATGTACTGATTACATTTCCATCCCGTATAACTTGAACTGTTTCATCGCTTGAGCAGTTATTAATTTTAACATTAAAATATGTCTCTGTAACTCCGGCATCTATTTCTGTCAGTTCTATTTCTATTTCAGGGTGTGTTTCCGGCTCGGTGGTTGTGCAGGCAGTTAAGAAAAACAAAAATATTAAAAGAAATGGTGCTGCCTTCATATTCCTACTTTTTTGGAAGACGTAATTTCTGACTTCGTAAAAAAAGTAATAAGTATCCATATTATTTGCCGTTTCCTATTGTTATATATAGGCTTGCACCAGCAAAGCTATGCTCATAATTAATGTTACCATATATTCCAAAACCAATACCAACTTCATTAGCTATTCTCAATAATAATTGCAAATTCGCTTCAAGACCTACTGTATTGAAAGTTGTGTAATTAGTCATCGTTTGCTCTTTTTCTCCATAGATAAAAGTTGGTCCAATGAATAATGATGAATGGAACCATTCCGAAAGTATTCTTTTACCTATTGAAATATCTATTTTTCTAAATGAATATCCGCTTTCTCCAAACTGTTTTAAAACACCACCTTGTGCAAAGAAGCCAACTTTATAAAAAAAATCCTTGATTTTATAGTTTAAATCAAAATTACCTGTTAACTCCGAATTATCAACCGGATTAATAAAAAATCCAAGTGTCATCCAATAACTATTAGTGCTATCACTTTCTTGTGCAAAAGCTTTACTTGTCAATACCAAAATACACAACAAAAAAACAGCTTTTCTCAAATTCCAACCTCTGTAATTTTCAAAGACTAACATCTCAAATCTCAAGTCTTGCGTCTGCTATTTATAAATATTTCTGGATTTCCCTGATTATTTTTTCTGTTGCGCCGGTATTCTCAATAACATATTTGCGAGATATTTCCCCGATATGTTTTAGGTTTTCTTCACCGGTAAAAAGTTTGCGCAAAGTTTTGTAGGCTTCCTTTTTATTATTTACAACAAATCCGCAGCCCAGCGAAACCATTTTTTTTGCTTCCTGAGAGTTTTCTATCTTTGGTCCGAAAATTACCGGTATGCCGTAAACTGCCGGTTCAAGAACGTTATGAATTCCTTGTTTAAAACTTCCGCCAACGTAAGCGGCATCAGCATAATAATACAAAGTGAGAAGGATGCCTATTGTATCGATTATTATTACTTTTTCGTTTTTATAATTATTAAGCAGCGAAAAACGGATATACGGAATTTTTCTTTCGAGCTGAAGTTCAAGCTGTTCGATATGCTGAACCGTAGGCTCGTGAGGAACTAGTATAAAAATAAAATCCGGATCGTTTTCAGCAAGTTTAAGTAAAGCGGGAATCATAACTTCTTCGTCTTCCTCCCAGCAGCTGCCGAATACAATTACTTTTTTATTTTCAAAAATACCGTCCTTAAAAATCTTTTTATCTTTTGCTGCAATACTTTTCTGAAATACACGGTCGAACCTTGTATCTCCGGCTGGTTCAACATTTTCCTTAACCGCGTTGAATTTTAAAAAATTAGCTGCATCGTTTTGCGAAACCGTAAGAAAAGCCGAAATATCGGAAAAAACTTTATTGTGGAAATCTCTCAATACTGGTGAAAGCCTTTTCGAATCGCTCCGCATTGTTGCATCGATAAGAAGAACCGGCACTTTCATTTTTTTTAACTGCCAGATCATATTAGGCCAGATATCGTAGCGCATCAGAACAACAAGCGAAGGATTTACAATTTTTATAAATTTTTCCATCGGCGCCGGATAGTCGAAAGGAAGATATGAAATCAAATCGGCATAGGGATATTTAAGCGAATTTTTATATCCCGAAGGAGAAAAAAATGTTACGGCAATGTTAATCTTCATTTCATTTTTAAGCTTTTCTATAACGGGCTTTGCCTGCTCGAACTCACCCATTGATGATGAATGGAACCAGATTGTTTTTAACGAGTTATCAAGCTTTCCAACATTTTTCTCTAAATTTTCAAAAAGATTTATCCTGCCGGAAATCCCCTCTTTAATTTTTTTGTTGAAAATTGCAGCGAACCGGATTAAAATATCGAGAGCCGGAAGAAGAAAGTAATTGTAAACAAAATACCACATCAGTTTTTTCCGTTAAGAAGATTGTTAAGTTTTTCAAAAATTATTTCCGGAAGAATTTCTTTCATACATTTAAAATGTTTTTTGGGACAAGCAGATTTACCGGTATGCGAGCAAGGTCTGCATTTAAGATTCACATTTTCCACTATTTCCAAATTTCCGGCAGGTGCAAACCCGAATTCCCTAACCGATGAACCGAAAACAGCAAAACCTTTTCTGCCAAGCGCCGAAGCAATGTGCATAAGACCGGAATCGTTGCACACAACAGCATCGGCAATGTTTATTACACCGGCAGTTTCCGAAAGAACATTGTTGTTTGAATAATCCTTTACTTCGGGATTATTTTCCGAAATATAATTACAAATTTGCTTATCGCTGCTTCCTCCGGTAACAAAAACAGAAAACCCGTTTGAAGTAAGCATTTTCGAAAGCTCTAAATAATATTTTTCAGGCCACATCTTCGAAAAATGTTTTGAACCTGGGCAAAGAACAACCAGTTTATTCTTAGGTTTAATAATATCAGTACCGGCACAATAGATTTCGGGCGGAGCGCCGTCGTATTTAACTCCGGGGCGGGCTTCGCAATACATTTGCAGAACAGTTTTAATTCCGGTGTAGAGATTGATTTTAAAATTAACGAGAAGGAATTTTTTAAGCGACGGTTTTTTGTAACTGTAAATCCGCGCATTAAGTTTACTTGTTAATGAGCGGCTGCGGAAATTATTTTGAAGATCAATTATCTCGCCGTAGTTTTCATTTTTAAGATTTTTAATCAGGTTTTCGGTCTTATTATCTGCCGGATAAATAAATACTCGATTAATATTGGGATTAAATTTTAAAACATCGGCGTATTGTTCTTTAACCAAAAAATCCACTTGCAAATCGGGATGTTTATTTTTAAAGCATCGCAAAAAAGCGGTTGTAATAATTACATCGCCAAGGGAACTGAGACGGATTACCAAGCACTTATTTTTTTTAATTTCATTCAAAATTGGGAAAATATTCTTATTTTTAATCACTAAAGTTAATCAATTTTTACCAATTTAAAATACGGAGCATTAAATGTCGTCTTCGGCTGCACCGCAGGTTAAGTCTTTTCCCGAAAACTCAGTTGAGAAAAAAGTATATAATATAATTGAATCGCTTAACGGATATATTCCGATACCGAATGACAGAAACCGGCTTGCGTTTATGCTTGTTAAGTTTATGAACGGCGAAGGTGATGCGCCTGTTATTTCTGTGAAAAACGCTAAGTTGAAGTTAAAAGACATTTCGGAAATTGAGATTTCAAAAATTATTTCCGATGAATTGAATCTGATTAAATAATTTATTTCGGCGCAAGTTAAACCAATGGGATATAAACAATAAATCTGCTGCCTTTTCCGGACTCGCTTTCGAGCTCTATTTTTCCCCTGAACAGTTCAGTAATGTTTTTCACAATTGAAAGCCCCAGTCCGCTTCCTTCGGGATAAATACCCCGCGATGAATCTACACGGTAAAATCTTTCTAATATTCTTTGCTTTTCGTCCTTTGGAATTCCTATTCCTGTATCGGCTACTTCCGCAATAAAATATTTATTGTTAGCGCTGCATTTAAAAATCACTCCGCCTTTTTCGGAATTGTAATTAATAGCATTTGCAAGAAGATTTGAAACGAGCGTTTGAAGAAGCTGAGGGTTTGCAAGTATTTTTACTTCTCCGGAATTTACAAGAAAATCAGTTGTAAAATCTATTTTTTTAGCCTTGCATCGGAATGAAAAATCATCGGCAATTTCTTTTAATGTCGAGACAGGATCAATTTCGGTAAGTTCTTCAACTTCTCTGTTTTCGATACGCGTAAGCTGCAGAAGATCTGTTACAATGTTTTCTAGTTTACGTGTTTGTTTTTCTATCTTTTCGAGAAATTTTTTTTGCATCACTTCGTCGTTTACCGAATCGGAAAGAAGAGTTTCGGCGTAGCCGCGTATGGAAGTAAGCGGAGTTTTAAATTCGTGGCTTACATTTGCAACAAAATCCTGCCGGATAATTTCGAGGTTCTGGAGATTTGTAACATCTTCAACGGTTATAATAAACCCGGCTTGCATATCTTCAAGATTAAACTGCGAAATCTGGTATTCGATATAACGGCTGCCGGAAAATTTTGTACGGTTGGTAACAAACAAATTAGATTTTAGAAATTTATGGATATCATTTATTAGCGGCGGGAAATGAATGAGATCATAAAAAAATGATTTTCCTTCAACCGCATTTTCGGTATTAAAAATATGGCTGAACGGTTTGTTAAAAAAAAGAAGTCTACCGTTTTTATCAAAAGCCGCAACTCCTTCGTGAAGTGAATTAAAAAGACCCAGAAGATCAGTAAAACTTTGTTTGTATCTTTCTTTAAGATTAAACAAGTTCTTTCCAATCGAATTCACTCCGGATGCAATTTTGTCGTACTCGGCATATTTTTGCGAAGGAATATCAATAAAGTCCGGTTGATCGGAACGCAGTGAAATTTCGGTTATTAAAGATTCTCTCTGCTTTTTAACTTTTTTCTGCCATATAATTAAAAATCCAAAGACGATGACTATTACGAAAATATCAATTATAATAAGCATATTTGTTAAAAATTCGAGACGCGAATCCAAATTAGCGGAAAAAACTGCAAAGCGGATGAAGCCTGAAATACGTTTGCCTTCGTATAGATTTTCGGCATAATAGAAAAGATTTTTTTCGATTGTAGCGCTGTGTCTTTCCGAAAAACCTATCCCTTTTTCCATAGCTTCCTTAACTTCGGGACGTTTAAAATGGTTTTCGGTACGTTTAAGATCCAGCGAATCCAACTCGGAATCAGCCAGAACTGTTCCGTCTTTAGCTATTAAGGTTGTCCGGCTGCCGGTCAGTCTGCGGATTTCATCACTGTAATATTTCAGTTTTTTATAATCGCGTTCGTTAAAAGCGTTTATATCAATAATTTTCCGCGCAAGTTTAATCTGCTTGTTCAGCTCCGTTTTAACTTCGTCGGCAAGAAAATCCTTAGTGTTCACATAAAAAAATACGTCGAGCAAAATTATTGAGAATACAGTAATAATTAAAGTATATAAAAAAGCTTTTTTCGAAAGTGATTTCATAATTATATTTTCAGTTTATGTTTTAAATCTGTAACCTGTTCCTTTAACAGTTTGAATAATTTCGCCGTATGGATTCAGCTTGTCGCGAAGCCTTTTAATGTTAACATCAACAGTCCTTATTTCGCCAGAGTAATCGTTTCCCCACACAATATTTAAAATATCTTCGCGTGAAAGAGCACGTCCCCGCGAATTTATGAATGCCGTTATAAGTTTAAATTCTATGGGTGTAATTTCAATTTCTTTATTTTTTATTTTTACTTGTTTTAAGGCAAAATTCACTTCGAGTTCTTTATAAATAAAAGAATCGCTGTTTACCGGGTTAATTCTTCTTAACAGAGCTTTAATCCGCGCAATAAGTTCTTTAACGCTGAAAGGTTTAGTAATGTAATCGTCCGCGCCGATATTAAGCCCTATAACTTTATCGGTTTCCTGAGCTTTGGCAGTAAGCATAATTACCGGAAGATTTTTTGTACGGGCGTTTTCCCTTAAAAATTTGCAAATCTGGATACCCGAAAGTTCCGGAAGGTTCAAATCCAGAATGAGCAAATCCGGCGGATCTTTCATAATCATATCGTAAGCTTTTTTTCCGTTTGGTTCCGACTTTGTTTCATATCCTGAACTTTGGAGATTAAAATCAAGCAGCTCGGCTATATCCGGATCGTCTTCAACAATATAAATACGGGTTTTCAATTTCAGCTAACCTTGTTTTTCTCAATTCCGTAACGGATTATTTTTGCTTCTTTCATAAAAACAACATCTTCAGAAAGATTTTTTGAAAGGTCCGAAATTCTTTCGAGGTGGCGGCATACGCTTATAAGTTCAACACCTTGATGAATATTGTTTTTAGTTTCAGTCATTTCATTAAGAACCGAATTATAAATTTCGGAAAATAAAACATCAACTTCTTTATCGCGTTTTCTTACTTCCAAAGCCAGTTCGGTATTTATATTTATAAAAGCCTGAACTGCATCGCGCAGCATATTTCGTGTAAGTTTACCCAGTGCCGGAATTTTTTCGAACGATTTAATATATGGCTCGCCTGTAAGTTTTGCTGCAACTTTTGCAATTCCTTTCGAGTGGTCGCCTATCCGTTCGAGGTCGTTGTTCATTTTAAGCGCAACTACCATGAACCGCAAATCCACTGCTACAGGCTGTTGCAGCGCCATAAGGGAAAGAATCATTTTTTCTATTTCAACTTCGCGGTAATTTATTTTTTTATCGGATTTGCTTACTTTTTCTGCCAGGGATTTATCCTGCTTTTCCAATGCTTTAAGAGCATTGTACATTGCGTCTTCAACTTCGTTTGCCATAAAGATAATATCTTTTTTAATATCTTCCAGCATATGTTCAAGTTTTTCTTTCATCTTATTTCTCTCTTTTTAATCTTGCTCTTAATCATAATCTTAATCCCGCTTTACATTAAGCGATAAAAAATACAATAAAAAATAATATTAACCGAATCTTCCTGTAATATATTCTTCGGTAAGTTTTTTTTCGGGTGTTGTAAATAAAGTTTTTGTATCGTTAAATTCAATCAGTTCTCCCACCATCATAAATGCGGTGTAATCCGAAACTCTTGCAGCTTGCTGCATATTATGCGTAACAATTACAACGGTGTAATTGCTTTTAAGCTCTTCAATTGTCTCCTCAATTTTACCGGTTGAAATAGGATCGAGAGCTGAAGCAGGTTCATCCATTAAGATAATATCCGGTTTGTTGGCAAGAGCCCGGGCAATGCAAAGCCGCTGCTGCTGTCCGCCCGAAAGATCGAGAGCAGAATCTGTAAGTCTGTCCTTAACTTCTTTCCACAAGTCTGCTTGTTTTAATGCCGATTCTACCATTTCGTTAAGCGTGCCGCTGTTGGTTTCACCGTTTACTTTAGGTCCGAATGCAACATTTTCCCAAATACTCATAGGAAAAGGATTTGATTTTTGGAATACCATTCCGACTTTCTTCCTTAAATCTTCCAGTCTCACAGATTTATCGAAAATATCCTGCCCTTCAATAAGTATCTGCCCTTCAAGTTTTATTCCCGGAATTAAATCGTTCATTCTGTTGAAGTTACGGAGCAAAGTTGATTTGCCGCAGCCTGATGGCCCGATAAACGCGGTGACTTTTTTTTCGGGTATTTGGATATTTACATTTATCAGGGATTTCTTTTCGGAAGTATAATAGAAATCCAAATTTCTTGTTTCAATAATTATTTTTTCATTCTGAATATCATTCTGCTGCAAATTTGATAGTGACGATTTAATGTTTACAACCATTTTGATCCTAAGTTAATTAAAACGAAGCTGATTTATATTTTTTACGCATTTTATTGCGTAGAAAGATAGCTAACAAATTTAGAAATACTACAATAATAATAAGTAATAAAGCTGTTGAATATACCATCGGGACAGCCGCTTCTACGTTTGGCGACTGAAATCCTACATCATAAATATGGAAACCGAGGTGCATAAACTTACGGTCGGGATGGAAAAACGGGAATATCGTGTCCAGCGGCATAGCTGGTGCAAGCTTCACCACTCCTGTTATCATCAAAGGAGCAACTTCCCCTGCACCCCGGCTGATTGCAAGTATCAGTCCGGTTAAAATTCCAGGGGCAGCATTTGGCAAAACAATTTTACGAATCATTTGCCATTTTGTAGCGCCAAGAGCAAGCGCGCCTTCTTTATTTGCTTTGGGCACGGCCAAAATTCCTTCTTCGGTTGCAACCACAACAACAGGAAGGGTAAGAAGTGCGAGCGTTAATGAAGCCCATAAAATTCCACCGGTTCCGTATGTCGGCTCAGGCAGTTTTTCGCTGAAGAAAAATGTATCAATCGAACCGCCAATCATATAAATGAAAAAACCGAGTCCGAAAATTCCGTAAACAATTGACGGCACTCCTGCAAGGTTATTTACAGAAAGTCTGATTATCCGCGTAAGCAAACCCTGTTTTGCATATTCATTTAAATAAACTGCTGCAAGTACGCCAAAGGGTACAACAAGAACAGACATAAGAATCACCATCATTACAGTTCCGAAAATTGCCGGAAAAACTCCGCCTTCGGTGTTAGATTCGCGCGGCTCGCCGGATATGAAAGTCCAGATATTTAATAAATAGTGAATGCTCTTTTCGAATAAGTTCATCTGGTTGGGCTGATAAAAACCAACAAACTTGGATAAAGAAAAAGTGTTTAGTGAGCCGTCCGCAGATTCAATTAAAATTTGTATGGAAGATATTTCTGCATTAAGCTTTTCAATTTTGTCTTCGGCATCCGGATTTCCGCTTTTCATCAAGTCTGCTTGCTTTTCAACCAGATTTTCGGAATAATCGAGCGCTTCTGTTGCTTTATCGAAAAGCTCGTTATTCTTTGTATATTCTTTACCTTTAAATGCTACTTTTTTTATAAAACCGTAAAAATTGCCGTATTCTTTTCTTTCAAAAACAGTTGCATCCGCAGGATTAGAAATACTCTCGATTTCGCTTTTGTCAATCCATTTAAAATCGAACCCGTAAATATCGCGGTTGCCAGTTTTATATTGAACTTTGGGCACCACATTTATCGAATGATCGGGATTGGTAATTTTATTTTCTTCAGACGACCATAGTTCGCCTAAATATTTCGTACCGTCTTTAAGCTGAACAAGTTCAACATCCGAAGGCCAGAATATTGACAATCCTTTTACAAGAATTATTCCTACAAAAAAAACAACCATCACCAGCGAAAGAATCAGTCCAAGTGATGAAAGTAAAACATAAGGATCGCCTTTTCTGAAATATTCTTTAAGGGAATTCATTAAAATCTCGCATATTTTTTACGCAGCTTATCGCCTATAACGGCGGCAAGCGAATTGATAATAAAAGTAAATACAAAAAGCAGAAGCGCAGTAAGAAACAGAACGCGGTATAAAGACCCGTCAACTGGCGCTTCGGGAATTTCAACCGCAATGGTTGCGCTCATTGCCCGGAATCCGTTAAAAGGATTCATTTCCAATATCGGGGTGTTGCCTGTTGCCATCAGCACAATCATTGTTTCGCCGATTGCTCTGCCAAGCCCCAGCATTATAGCCGAAAATATTCCGCCGGCAGCTGCAGGAATAACAATTCTTTTAACAGTCTGCCACCGCGAAGCTCCCAAAGCCAAAGCTGCAGATGTAAGCGATTTAGGCACATTACTCAGCGCGTCTTCGGATATTGTAAATATTATTGGTATTACCGCAAACCCGAGTGCAAATCCTACAACAAGACTGTTCCGCTGATCGTATTTTGTATCCAATACTTCATAAAACCACTGGTTTATATTTCCGCCAAAAAAAGTATTTTCAATAGGAATAGAAAGGAAAGATGCAGCGATAAAAGCCATAACAGCAAAGGGAATTACGTAAAGCATTTCGCTTCCGCCGGGCAGTTTTACTTTTTTTTCTTCGGGGATATATTTCCACGAGATTATTGCAAATAAGAAGAAAACCGGAAGAATTGCCGTGAAAAAGAACAGGAACATTAAGTTTTTTTCAAACAGAGGCGAAAAGTATAAACCTGCTAAAAAACCTATTACCACGCTTGGGAGCGCCGCCATAATTTCTACTGTGGGTTTAACAATTAAAGCAAATTTCTTGGGTGCAAACTGTGAAACATAAATTGCTGCAAGAATTGCCAGCGGAACCGAAAATATCATTGCATAAAACGTTCCTTTAAGCGTTCCGAAAATCAAAGGAATTAAACTCATCTTTGGTTCAAACTCATCGGAACCGCCGGACGATTGCCACACAAAATCAGGTTCGGGGTAACCTTCGTACCAGACTTTGTTGAAAAGAGTTTTAAAACTTACTTCGGGATGTTTATCGTCGAGAGTGTAAATTCCGGTGCTGTTCTCTTCATCGGTTACAAGAATTGCATCCGATTTAGGTGAAAATGATGCAGAAACAACCTTCTTTTGCGATTGCCGGAATTTAAGACTTGTATGGCATGTGGTTGAGTAATTCAGAATTATTTCGCCGCCGGCATCTATTGTCATAAAAGTTCTGTTACGCGACGAAACAAAAATCCTTTCCACAGATCTCTGATGTTTTTTGAACTTGTGAATTCTGTTAAATTTTTGAACGCCTTCACTGTTTCTTACAGGAAACCAAACACTTACAAAACCTTTGCCGTCGCCCGTAACAAGACTGTTATCGCCCAGAAGAAATTCCATTGCCGTTATTTCGGATTCGCCGGCTTTCCAGTTATCAATCAGCTCCGGTTCTTCAAAATCGGAAATATCGAACCAAAAAAGTTCGCCGGTTTTTGTTCCGCATATTAAAATCTCGCCGCTGTGATTTACCGCGCAGGATTTAATTTCATCGCTGTTCATAAATCCGCTTAAATTATGTTGAAATATTTCCTCGTCGTCAAAACCGAATATTCTAAGGTTTAAATTATTGCCGCTGTCTGTCCAGCTGTAAATTCTATCGGAGTTTTCGTTAAATGTAAAAATAAAATTTTTTATTGAAAAGCCGGAAGAATCCGCCTTGAATTCCTCAATTATTTCCAGCGAAGGGACAATCTGCCGTTTATCGTTTTGGTATTTTGCCGTCATTTTAATTTCGGCTGTAATAATTCTATTTAAATTTGTAATTAAAGCAAAAGTCTCGTTCCGCAGACTGCCTTTATCCGCAAAAATTATTCTTTCGTTTTCTTCGAGATCAATGTTTTTTACAGAAAAAACTTTCCGGCTGCTGTTAGATGAAAAACTGATTTCCCCGTTTTCGGATAACGAGTAATTTATTTCCTGGAACCTGTCCATCCCCATCAAAATTACTTTGTTTTTACCGGAAGAGGCTGTTGATATTTTTTCGAGATTCGCATCCGAAGAAAGCGGGTACGATTTGTAAACAAGAAATAATAGAATTGCTGCAATACTCAAAATAATTCCAAAACCGCCTGCGGAAATTACATACGAAGCAATTTTATTGTTTCTTGTTACTCTTTTTTTATGTTTTATATTTTCGGGATTGTTCACAAAAACCTGTAAAATTAAAAATCCGGCTGCATTAAACAGCCGGACTTAAATGTTTATTCTATCTTTTTCAATTGTTTTGTAACTTCTGTTTTGGAAAGTGGCAGATATCCGTCTTTTACAACAATCTGCTGTCCTTCATAACTGAGAACAAATTTCAAAAATTCTTTAACAAGCAAATCCATTTCTTTAGAAGGATTTTTTGCCACGTATATGTAAAGGTTGCGCGAAAGAGGATAGTTGCCGTCTTTAACATTTTCGAAATTTGCATCGTAATAAGGTTCGCCGTTTTTCTCGGCAAGAGCCAAAGCCTTCACTCCCGAAGTTTTGTAACCGATACCGCTGTAACCTATTGCGTATTTATCTTCGGAAACACCCTGAACAACAGATGCCGAACCGGGCTGTTCTTTAACAATATTTTTGTAATCTCCTTTTTTGAGTACATCGTCTTTAAAGTAGCCGTATGTGCCGGATGCTGAGTTTCTTCCGAAAACGCTTACCGGTTTGTTTGTAAACTCGCCTTTAAGACCAAGCTGATCCCAGGTTTTAATATCTTCCTTATGTCCTCGTTTGCGAGTTGAAGAAAATATTGCGTCTGCTTCTTCGAAAGTAAGTTTGGATATTGGATTATCCTTGTGAACATAAATTGCAAGGGCATCCAGCGCAATGCTTATTGCTGCTGGTGAATAACCGTATTTATCTTCAAATTTATCAGTCTCTTCCGATTTCATTTTACGCGACATAGGTCCGAGCTGAGCCGTTCCTTCAATAAGCGCAGGCGGAGCAGTTGAAGAACCTTTTCCTTCAATTTGAATTTTTACATCGGGATACAAAGCCTTAAAGCCTTCTGCCCAAAGTGTCATCATATTCAAAATTGTATCGGAACCGATGCTGTTTAATGTGCCTTTTACACCTTTGGTTTTTTTGTAGCGCGGCAGACTTTCGTCAACCTGAACGGGCTGAGCGTAATTTGCTGCAGAAAATAAAACTGAAATGATTATTGCCGAAAACACTGCTTTTTTTAATGTACTCATAAAATGAATACTCCTTTAATTTGTTGTTAAATTTTAAATAAAAAATTTACTTTGAAATCAACTTGAGCGTCCGAACCTTCATTCCACGATTGTTTAACCCGGATATTAGGAGCCACGCTTAAACCTTTTGAAGCGTTGTAATTGAAACCGCCTATAAAGTAGTTTTCACCATCGTTATAAGTTTTACTGTTAGGGTCGTAAATATCTGCCCTGCCGAAAACATCCAAATTCTCAATTATGGAATAATTTGCATAAGCCGAGATTATCATTTCGGTTTTTGATACATTTGCTGATGTTTTCGAAAACTTCTGGTCGAATTCCGCACCCATCCTGAAACCTCCGAATTGGAACCCGCCAAAAACTCCGTAAACCGTTGTGTATTCAAGGTTATCGTTAATCTTTACAGGTTCAACAGAAACAGAAGTACCAATGTTATATCCTTCTTTTGATGCAAGTTTATTTTCGCCGAATCCAAGGTTAAGCGAATATTTTTTATATTTGTCTGCCTCTGCTTTTTTAAAACCTCCGCCGTTGGTAACCATAAACTTAACATCCAATTCTTTTGTAATTTTGTTGGCATATGCAATTCCTATATCAGCCGATGAGGAGAATCCTTTAACATCCATTACAGATTTTTCAATAAATCTGTAACCCCAATTTGCTTCCTGAAGGGTAAACATATTCATTCCCTGCATACCAATCATAATTGTTCCGTATTTTGTAATCCAATCAATCTTAGCATTTTTAATAAACACTTCAAGTCTCTGGTTATCAGCATCAGTTCTGTCGGCATCAATTAAAAAGTAATATTTAATTTCATCTGAAACAGCATTTTCATATCCGAAATAAATCCTTGTAAATTCAAACTCGTGATTTGTTTTTCCTGCCTCTTTACTAAGAGTGTTAGTGTAATCAAAAAATATCTGACCGGTTATTTTTTCGGCGGATTTATCCTGTGCAGTTAACACTGCGCCGAATATCATTGTTAATAGAACTGTTTTCTGTAACAGGTTTTTCATAACTCTCTCCTTTTTATTGAATAATCAAATTTTCGGTCAAATTCTCTCTCTCATAAAAAATTTGACTATACGCTAAAATAGAATTCTAATATTACAAATCAATTACAAAGTAATATTTTTATTTTGCCTGTGTTTACGGGCTCAGTATTCGGCTTATTATTTTTGACGAAAATATTTTATATTTTTTTTTGTACTTGTATTGCAATCCTTAAGGGGAAACATTTATAAAAATTAATTATATTTGGGTAACATTTCTAAAGAATTATTTATTCTGAAATATTTAATGAATTATTGCTCTGCGAAAATTATTTTGCGGTTATTATTGTATATTATTAAAAAACGCATAATATTAACTGCATTGATTTCCTAATTTAAGTTTATATTGATTTTGCAAAAAGAAATTTCAAAAATAGAAAGAGCCGCCGGACTGTTGCTTAAAATCAGCGCAATGCTTATGATTGCCGGGGCGAACACTACAAGAATATTTTTAAGTCTTTACCGTTTTTCGGCAGCTCTTGGTTATAAAGCTCACGCACTGATTACTCACCGTGCTATAATAATGACTATTACAGACGAACTGAATAACGAAAGTCTTACAAAAGTTAAACGTATACCGCCGCATGGCGTAAATTTCAGGATAATTTCAGGATTAAGCCGCGCCAGCTGGGCTGCTTTGAATGAAAAATGGAGTGTCGATCAGGTTGAAGCTGAAGTTACCAGACTTCGGAATCTTCCGCATTATCCCCGGATTTTAATTTTAATCTCAGTAAGTCTGGCAGGATCGGGATTTTGTAATATTTTTGGAGGAGATTGGCTAAATATGCTTATGGCTTTCATTGCAACTTTTATGGGACTTTTTGTCCGCCAGGAAGCTGTTAAAATGAAATTCAATCAATATATATGTGTGTTTTTAGGATCTTTTTCCGCTTCCATTGTTGCTTCATTTTCGGTTATGTACGATATCGGTTTAAAACCCGAACTTAGTCTTGCAACATCAGTCCTGTTTCTGGTTCCCGGAGTTCCATTAATTAATTCGTTTACAGACACAATTGACGGAAACCTTATTAATGGAATAGTAAGATTTGCTCATGGCACTATGATTGTCCTTGCTATAGCATTAGGACTTTTTTCTGCAATGATGCTTTTTCAGCTGAGGACTGTATAATGGAAACATTTTATAACTTAGCAGAAAGGTTTATATGGTCGGGCATTGCTGCTGCAGGATTCGGAATACTTTTTAATGTTCCTTCGAGGTCGTTGTTTTCTGCAGGACTTTTGGGTGCTTTTGCCGGACTGATTAAATTTCCGATGATTATGAGCGGAGTAAACATTATTCTTGCTTCATTAGCAGCTGCAACATTTGTCGGCTTTATAAGCGTTCCTTTGGCTCACCGGGTTCACACACCCCCTTTTGTTTTTTCAATTCCGGCAATAATTCCGATGATACCTGGGTACTTTGCTTATAAAATGATTTTAGGATTGTTTAATTTAACCGTTGCCTCATCTTTGTCAGAAAACGCCGACTTAATGTTTTCGGTTTTTAATAACGGATTGAAAATGATATTTATTTTATTTTCAATCAGTATCGGTGTATCACTTCCTATGCTGATATCGCGCAGACAGACAGTTAAAAATTTAAGCATAAAAAAACTTAAAAAAATAATTCAGTAATCTACCTGTTTACGCGTTTTTTTTATCTCGCTTCTTTTGCATTTTTCGTCAATTCTTTTCAATTTTGCAGCAGCAGTAGGTTTTGTTTTTTTTCGCGGTTTCTGTTTTATTAAAGCTTTTCTTATCAGTTCCTCAAGCCGCTTAAGCGCTTCTTCTTTGTTTTTTTCCTGTGTCCTGTATTTTTGCGCCTTAATTACAATTATGCCTTCGGAAGTAATTCTTTTATCCTTAAGATTTAAAATATCGTGTTTAATTTCTTCGGAAAGCGAAGATAAAACAACATTAAATCTCAAATGAATTGCCGTGGCAACTTTATTTACGTTTTGTCCGCCTTTGCCTTGCGACCGTATAGCGCTTAGTTCAATTTCGTTTTCGGGAATATTTATACTTTCTGAAATTATCATCATGCTATATCTATAATTGATCCAAAATCGGGTTCAAATAACCGGCGGTAAGTCCTCATTGCATACGAATCCGTCATTCCGGCAATTTGATCGCAAATCAAACGAGTCCGGAAATTATCATCGGATGTATCTTTAATAAGATTATGCGAAAAATCCGGCAGAAGTTTTTTATTACTCTTTCCGATTGTATAATTCTCCCGGAAAACTTCAAACATCCTCTCAATCATAAGATCGCCTTTAAATTCCATTTGGTGCAGCTGCGGCGACCGGAAAACCAGATAGACGGAAATTTGTTTATACAAAACAGCTTTATCAATAGCTTCCTGCGAAATAACAAGCTCGTATTTATAACGGTTCGTCAAATCATTCATAAAAGTATCGCGTTCTTTTATTGTACAAGCTGATATAAATTCTCCTATTTCCGAACCGAACTTTCGTTTATAGTTTCCTGATAAAATACTTTCAATAATATTTTGCAGACATTTATTCTGGTAATTATTAAATCTTGAAGAATTTTCTTTGCCAAAATTTTCCAGCTTTACAATCGAAAGAAATCCGCCGGAAATACTGTCAACCAAATCGTTAATCGCATAAGCCGTATCATCTGCCCAATCCATTATCTGGCATTCGATGCTCCTGAATGCATTTAATTTATCAAAAGAATTAATTCCGCTGGGAATTTCTCTACCTCCAAAGGTAAAATCGATATATTTCTTCTGTTCATCGTAGATAAAATGATTTTCGGGCATTCCTGAATTTGTGTAAAGGCTTTTATATTTCAAAATGCTGTCGAGAAATGCCCGTGTCGGGTTCATTCCTTTTCGTTCGCTGCCGGCTTTATAAAAGATTTCTGTTATCTGCCTTAAAGTCTGTGCATTTCCTTCAAAACCGCCGGTTTCTTTCATCAGCCTGTTTAATGTTCTTTCGCCTGCGTGACCGAAAGGCGGATGCCCAAGATCGTGCGATAAACAGGCTGCTTCAACAAGGTCGCTATCAGGATAATATTCTTCCGAAAAAAAGTCTTTTTCTTTTTTAAGAAGATAATTGCATATCGACCGCCCGATTTGCGCCACTTCGATTGAATGTGTAAGCCTTGTTCGGTAAAAATCATATTCACCTGGTAAAAATACCTGCGTTTTGCCCTGCAGTCTTCTGAATTCCGAGGAATGAATTATTCTGTCGCGGTCAATCTGGAATGGAGTTCTGTATTCGTCATTCCTCTCGCTGGTTTTAAACTTTTCGAAATCGAAGTTAATGTAAAACTTGTTTTTTATACTCATTTATAAACGGATTTTTTTGTTTGAAAATTATATTAAATGTAGTTCCAATTCCTTTTTGGCTTTCAACCGATATTTCGGCATTATTTATTTCGCAGTATTTTTTTACGAGCGATAATCCTAATCCTGTGCCTTCAAACTTACGCGAATAACCTGTTTCTTCCTGCGAAAATTTCTGGAATAATTGAGGTATATATTCTTCCGAAATACCGATTCCTGTATCCGATATTGAAAACTTATTGTCTTTTATAGAAAGAGTGATTTTACCTTTATTAGTATATTTTATTGAATTATCAAGCAAATTTACAATAATTTGGACTAAAGTATATTTATCGGCATAAACTTTTTGTGAAACATCTGTGCTAATAAGTTCAAGGTTGAGTCTCTTTTTGTCCGCGGCAGATTTAAATTCCTGAATAATCGGTCTTAGAACATCGCGCTCAAAATGTACCTCTTCAAAAATTGCTTTGTAAGTGTTATTTTCGATATCCGACATATTCAGCACAAGATCAATCGTACGCAAAAGCCGGTTCACGGCATTTTCTATTGAATCATAAATAAAAGCATTTTGCTGATTACCGGCTGTGCCTTTGTCAATTGTAAGTAAAGAAGTGTAATTCAGTATTGTATTTACTGGAGTTCTTATTTCGTGGGACATTTGAGCAAGAAAATCCGATTTCAATTTTTCCGATTTTTCGGCATTTTCTTTTGCTGCCTTAAGATTGTTTTCGAAATTCACCCTTTCAGTTATATCCTCAAATGAACCTTCGAAATACCGGATTTTTCCGCTGTCATCGTAATATGCTGTAACATTTATGTTTACCGGAAAGAATTCGCCGGATTTCTTTTTCCAATTAGTACGGATTCCTTTTATATTTTTCTTTGTTTCGAGAACATCAATCAGTTCATCGCGGAACGAAGGATCTTTATAAAATTCAGTAATTATCATTTCCCCTAAATCAGAATCGTTGTTTATTCCGAGAATTTTTCGTCCAGCAGGATTAAGCATCAAGATATTTCCTGCAGATGAAATACGGAAAAGTCCTATGTTTACGTTTTCGTAAATACTCCTTAATCTTTCTTCATTTAAAAGAAGTGTCTCGTTTTTAAGCATCGAATTATAAATACTGCCGATTTTATTAAACACCGGCTGCAGCGATTTAATAAATGAATCAGGAAAACAGCCGTTGTTCTTTATTAATAATATAAATCCGAAATCTGAAAGATTAAGAATATGGCAGTAACCTTCATTTTCGTGATTATAACAAAAAGGAAAAGACTTCTGCAAATCAACCCAGCCTGTTTTTCTGATTTTGTCTTTAAATGTTTCGAGCGAATCGAGATAAAAACTATTTATTGATATTTGCGGAATACTTATTATTTCCTTAACAACATCACTTTCATCCGAAAGTAAATTAACAAAAAAAATACCTCCGGCAGAACAATTTAATTTACGCAATATAAGCGAGAGACTTTTTTTTGCCGATACTTTAATATCCGCATGAGAATCGACAGACATAAGTATTTCGAAAAGCAGTTGTATTTGTTCGGCAGCGCTTACGGTCATTCGGCAAAAACCCCTATAACACTGGTTTTGTTGTAAAATTCCAGATAATCTTTTTTGTTGTTGGCAATTTCACCTATTGTAAGAGCCCCGAAAACTTTTTTACCCGGATATTGGACCATTGCCAGCTCTTTTGAAAAATCACCTTCCAAAAAAAGTACTCTGGAAATGCAGTCAATAAAAAAAACTGAATCAATATTTTTTCCTTCGGGCAATTCGTTTTTTGCTTTGAAAAGCGCATTTCCGGCAGCGCGGATTATCGAATTTTTTTTCCCGTTCATAATACTTACAAAAGAATCCTGCGGAACTTCGCCTATGCAGGTCATACTCCCGTCTTTATCAGCCGATACAGGATCGCGTATTATTTCCTCGTTCGACAAAGTTGTAATTCCAAGAGGATAACCTTTAGATAATTCGAAAAAATTCTTGTCCGAAAATTTTTCCCCGGAATGAGACTCAACAATATTTTTATAAACATTAAAAGCGGATTCCCAATCTAAAGAAATAACTCTGTTCCTGTCGGATTCGGTAACTTTTAAAGGTCCGCTTATTTTTTCCCAGCCGTGCGAAACTCCTATTCCGCTTACAAGCGATGAATGAACAATGATGGCAGAGTCTTTTATCAATCCCATATTGGAAAAAAGACAAGATTTTTGCTTCATACTTAAAGAACCGGCGCCTCCGCCAATGTAATTTGTTTCGAGTCCGAAAATATTAAACAGACTTTCAATAAAAGAAGCAATTCTTTTAGCAAATCCGTCAACAAATACAAAAATAGTTTTTGCTTCAACATTTCCGTTAATTGTTTTTTCCAAATGACGGTCGTAATCTTCATCGGGAAGACTTAAATTAGGGATTATGTGAACATCAGTTTTTTCAGATAATCCGCAGAAGACAGTTCCTTTTTCGTACTGCATATCTTCGTAAATTATTTGAGGGAAAACCCCTCCGAAAATAGGTTTTTTGCAATTTCTAAGTACCTTATTGATATTTTCAGCCGTATAATCATTTCCGTCGCACGAAAGGATAAAAATGCTTTGCACTTCGGGATTTTCTTCAAATACTTGAAGATGATTTGCAAAATCTTCTATTTTGCTGGATTTTTCAAACTCAACTATCATAATTCCTCTCTCTCAAAAAAATCTTTAATAAAAATAAATATAATTTATTTTAAAGTCTTTTTTAACCTTTCAATTTCATCGCGGATAGCTGCAGCTCTTTCAAATTCCAGATCTTTTGCGGCCGAAATCATTTCTTCGGTCATCTGCTCAATTATTTCCTGCTTTTGATCGTTGGACATATATTTTATAACCGGTTCTGCTACTTTTGTAAATGCAGCTTCTTTGTCTTTGTCTTTTTTCCTTACATCAGCAATGGATGTTGAGGAAAGTATTTCTTCGATAGATTTAAGCACTGTTGTTGGCGAAATATTGTTCTGCTTGTTATATTCTGCCTGCAATTTCCGCCGGCGGTTGGTTTCAGTTATTGTTAACCGCATCGAATTTGTAACAATATCAGCATACATTATAACTTTTCCGTTAACATTCCGCGCTGTTCTCCCTGCTGTTTGCATCAAGGATCTTTCGCTGCGCAAAAAGCCTTCCTTATCGGCATCAATTATAGCTACAAGCGAAACTTCAGGTAAATCAAGACCTTCGCGTAAAAGGTTAACCCCCACTAAAACATCAAAATCGCCTATTCTCAAATCGCGTATTATTTCCACTCTTTCGAGAGAATCGATATCGCTGTGAATATAGCGGACACGTATTCCTAACTTATCAAAATAGTCCGAAAGATCTTCAGCCATTTTTTTTGTTAAAGTTGTAACCAAAACTCTTTCTTTATTCGAAACTCTTTTCTTTATTTCGCCAAGCAAGTCGTCAATCTGTCCTTTTATCGGTCTTACTTCTATTTCCGGATCAAGCAGTCCGGTGGGACGTATTATTTGTTCAACAAACGCTCCGCCGGTTTTATTAAGCTCATAATCGCCAGGTGTGGCGCTAACGTAAATCACCTGATTTACAATATTTTCAAATTCATCAAACTTCAAAGGACGGTTATCGAGAGCAGAAGGAAGCCTGAAACCGTGCTCAACAAGCGTCATTTTTCTTACTCTGTCCCCGTTATACATTCCTCGTATCTGCGAAACAGTAACATGGCTTTCGTCTATTATCAGTAAAAAATCTTTCGGAAAATAATCAAACAGACACGATGGACGCGATCCGGGAGGTCTCCCGTCCATATGACGCGAATAATTTTCGATGCCGGAACAATAACCGATTTCTTTAATCATTTCTAAATCGTACCTTGTCCGCTGCTCAAGCCGCTGTGCTTCTAAATACTTTTCATCTTTCCAAAATTCTTTCAGCCTCTCTTTCATTTCTTCTTCTATTGTTATAATTGCCCGCGAAGCCTGCTCTTTTGTCGTAACAAAATATTTAGCAGGATAAATAGGAACCGAATCGGTTTGTTGAATAACATTGCCGGTAAGAGAATCTATAATCGAAATTCTTTCAATTTCATCACTCCAGAACTCAATTCTAACAGCTTCCTCGTTTTGATAAGCGGGTATTATTTCAACAACATCACCGCGCGCGCGGAATGTTCCGCGGGTAAATTCTGCATCGTTCCGGTTGTAGTAAATGTCTATAAGTTTACGCATAAGCGTTTTCCGCTCGAGCTGCATACCTTTTTTAAGAAATAATATCTGACGGGCATATTCGTCCGGCGCGCCAATACCGTAAATACAGCTTACACTAGCAACAATTATAACATCGCGCCTTCCTTCAATTAATGCCGTTGTAGCCTTTAAGCGTAAACGGTCAATTTCCTCGTTTACCGAAAAATCTTTTTCTATATATAGATCGCTCTTTACAACATAAGCTTCAGGCTGATAGTAATCGTAATAGCTTATAAAAAATTCAACGGCATTGTTTGGAAAAAAGGATTTAAACTCGGAATAAAGCTGGGCTGCAAGTGTTTTATTATGCGATATTACAAGAGTGGGCTTGTTTACATTTTTAATTACGTTTGAAATGGAGAATGTTTTTCCGCTGCCGGTAACCCCGAGCAGCACCTGATGTTTTTCTCCTTTTTCAATTCCGGAAGTTAGTTCTTCAATTGCGGCCGGCTGATCGCCGGAAGGCTGATAATTTGATACTAATTCAAAATCCGCCATCTGAAATCCGTAGTTAACAAATTCATTCAGTAAATATAAATAACCGTAAGGAAAAATAACCAGATAAAAATTAAATATACGCATAATTTTTTGCACTGAATTATTGTCCCTTAGTATTTATTTTTCTTTTTTAAAATTAGGAGGCGCTGATATAATTTTTTTACTTTGTCATTTATCACTAAATATGAGGTTGAAATGTCAAAAGTAAAAGCAATATCTTTATTGTTATTTTTATTGATTTGCCTGATTAATGGGCAGAATAAGTATTCAATTCAAGCAGGAACCGGTTTATTTTATCCAGCAAACTACTCTGGGGGAATTACTGTGCTTGTTAAAGGAAATTGGTACTTAAATAATAATCTGGCTTCGTTTTTTTCCGTTGCCGTTTCCAAGTGGGATAAGAATAAAGTCCATTACGATTTGATAATTCCTGATAATCTTCATCATTATTCATATTTAAACACTGATAAAGTATTATATAACGAAACCGACCATAAAATGACTTCTTTTTTTGCGGGAATAAAGTATGTAAGTGACTTTCAAAAACAGTTTGATGTTTTTGCAGAAACAGAAACAGGCATCAATTTTTTGCGATACAATTATTATCAAATAAAAAATGTGGATACTCCTGATGGATTTATTGATAAAACCATAATGCACAGCAGTGCTGAAAATAAAAACGGAACATTTTTTTATATTGGATTGGGAGCTGGTGTTATAAAAGAAATTAATAATATCGGAAATATTTCTGTTGGTTACAAAAGAGGTTATTTATTCGGCGGGTCAGCGAAAGCTCCCGTAGGTTTTAGCTCGTCACTAATTTTTTGTTTCGAATATTTTATTTAAAGAAAAACCCGGTAAAAGCCGGGCTTTTTTCACAATCAAACAATCCTGCTTTTATTTATTATCACTTCAAAAGTCGATCCTTTTTCCTTTTCGCTTTTTACACTTATTTGGGCATCATTTAACTCACAATATCTTTTTACCAAAGCCAAACCAAGTCCGTTTCCTTCATATTTTCTTGTATAACCGTGATCTTCCTGAGTAAACGGCTCAAAAATACTTTTCATATACTCAGCTTTAATTCCGATGCCTGTATCAATAATCTTTACATACATATGCTCATTCATTCCGTAAACTATCTCAATAGAACCTTTCTTAGTGTATTTTATTGCGTTATCTACCAAATTTGAGAAAATTTGCTTTATCGTATATTCATCAAGAAATAATTTTGGAACCTGGCTTTCTTTTATAATTGTCAGATCAAGATTTTTCCCCTTAGCCAAGGCTAAATACTCTTTATAAATAGGAGTTAACACCTCTTCTTCTAAGTCCATTTCTTTCGGTTGATAATTATAGGTATGCGATTGTACTTCGGACATATTCAATAAAAGTTCGATAGTTCTTATTATTCTGGTTCCGGAACTGTGGATACTTGCAAAAAAGCTTTTCAGTTCTTCTTCGGTAAGTGAATTGTACTCCGATTCTATTATGCTTAAATAGCTGAAAATAACATTAATCGGGGATCGTATTTCGTGAGACATTTGTGCAAAAAACTCCGATTTAAGTTTTTCGGATTTCTGTAAAAGTTTGATTTCATTTTTTTGAATTTTATCCAGAATCAGTATATAAATTATAGCAGCTATTATCAGAACAACAATTGTAATAAACCACCAAGTCTGCCAGAAAGGAGGTGTAATAATTATTTTTACCGATTTACCTTTTTCATTCCATACCCCGTCGTTATTAGCCGCTTTTACAACAAATTCGTATGTCCCGGGATCTAAATTTGTGTATGTTGCATTTCTTCTATTCCCAATGTTGTTCCAGTCAGCATCAAAACCTTTCAACATATAAGCATACTGATTTCTGTCGGCAACCCTGAAATTAAGCGCAGCAAACTCGAAAGAAAAAAATGACTGCTGATAAGAAAGAGTAATTTTGGTAGTTTCGCCAATATCAAACTTTAATACCGAACCTTTTTTTCCGGGAATTACCGATTCGTTGAATATTTTAAAATCAGTTATTTCTACAGGCGGAATAAACTTATTATACACAACCTCTTTCGGATCAAAAAAATCGAAGCCGTCAACTCCGCCGAACAAGATTTTACCTTTTGTGGTTTTAAGCAGACTATTGATAATATATTCATTCCCTTGAATACCGTCAGATTTTGAATAATTTTTAAAGGTATCATTTTTAATGTTAAACTTCGAGATACCTTTTGTCGTGCTTATCCATAAATTTCCGTAATCATCTGCTACAATGCTTCTGATTGAATTGTGCGGTAATCCGTCACTTTCTAAATATCGCTTAATTTTACCAGTATTTCTGTCAATTCTATTCATCCCAAGCGAAGTGCCAATCCATAAAACAGACGGGCTTTCTTCATAAATTGACATTACAAACCCTGCAGAAAGCAGATTTTTCTTGTTTACATCAGCTTTGTAATTTTTTATTTTGTTCGTTACAGGATCAATAATGCTTAATCCGTCGGAAGCTCCTGCGAGAATATATCCCTTACTGTCAACTTTAACCACCTCGCAATGATTATTAAGAATTTCGCTGTTATTAGTAGAATAGTTCTCAAATAACTTTGTTTTGGGATCGAACTTAATTATGCCATTTGTTGATGCCAGCCACAGATTCCCGTTTTTGTCTTCGTCTATATCAAAAATATTTCGGCTTGTTATATTAGAATTTTCGGGCGTATATGCAGTAAACGATTTATTTTTCTTGTTGAAAAGACTTAAACCGCCATTCCAGTTACCAATCCATACATTTTCTTCTTTATCAATAAACACCGTTAAAACAGCATTATTAATAATATTAGTATTGGCAGTATTATGATGAAAAAATTCATTTTTATTTATATCAAAATATTCCAATCCTCCGCCATCAGTAGCTATCCAAATGTTCCCGGATTTTTCCTCTGCAAAATCCCTAACTACATTTGAAGACAGACTTTTATTATTACCAGGAATATTCCTGAAATATTTAAATACCTGGTTTGCTCTGTTCAGGTAGTTAACTCCGCCAGAAAACGTACCAAACCAAATATCCCCGGCGTTATCTTTTAACATTGAATAAATTGAATTGTTATTTATACTTAAAACATCATTCGGATTATTTATATACCGGATAAATCGATTACTTTTTTTAGGAAGATAACTTATTCCCCCATTATCCAGTCCAACCCAAATCCCTTCTTCTTCCAAAAGTAATGATAAAACAAGATTACCGCCAATTGAATTATCATCTTTCAAATCATTCACATAAACTTCCGATGCCTGCTTTGAGGAATCGGTTAAATCAAATTTTGCCAATCCGTATCCGTATGTACCCACCCATAATAATCCTTCAGCATCTTCCTTAATAACTCTCACTTCATAATTTTTTATTTCCGGCGAACCTTCGGGTTTAATGTAATATCTTAGGGTTTTATAGTTTTTTTTATCCAGCAGTTGAAGACCATCATAAGTTGTACCCAGCCAGATATTCTTTCGGCTGTCTATAAAAACTGTTTCAAGGGGAGTATGAGAAATTTGTTTAAATTCTTTTGTAGCTCTTTTATAAAAAATTAACCCGAAATTGGTAGCAAACCAAATATTTGTATTTTCATCTTCAACAATTGCACCTATTTCTCCCAGGTACGCAGCTTTTGGATACTTAGTAGAATCCAAGAAAGATGAAAATTTATTCATTTCCCGTTCATAATACCCAATTCCTCTTTCCGTTCCCAGCCAGATAATTCCTTTGCTGTCTTCGAATAAATATGAAAAATTATTACCTATAACATAAACTGAATCGATATAATTCGGTTTGTAAACTGTAAATTCTGCTCCATCAAATTTATTGAGACCGTCTGCTGTTCCGAACCATAAAAATCCTTTTTTATCCTGTAAAATTGACCTTACATTCGACTGCGAAAGTCCCTCATTTGAAGTAATGTGGATAAATCTAAGGTTGTTTTCCTGTGGATATAAGAAAAGTACAAACCCTGATATGTATATAAAAAGCTTTATCAAAATAATCCTGACCATTTTTAATTACTTAGTAAGTATCGAATAATAATCAGCGAATTAAAGAGATAAAACATATAAGAAATTTATTAACTTGATTTTAATCAAGCTTACATCAAATTCTGCCTTTTTTTAATTTATCAAGTCCCCGATTTTTAAGCAATGGTTCAACAGAAGGTTCTTTGCCGCGAAATTTAATATAAAGCTTCATCGGCTCTTCTGTTCCGCCTTTTTCAAGAATGTTTCTACGGAAGGACATTCCTGTTTCTCTATCCAGCAAACCCTCTTCCTTAAAAGCCTGAAAGGCATCTGCATCAAGAACTTCAGCCCAAATGTAGCTGTAATAACCGGAAGAATATCCGCCGCTGAAAATATGACTGAAATATGTACTTCTATATCGAGGCTCGATTTCGGGTAAAAGTCCGATTTTGCCCATTGATTTTTTTTCGAAATCATTCACCTCGGTAACTGTTGTATCGGTTAATGTGTGCCAATCCATATCGAGATATGAAGCTGCAAGATATTCAAGCGTTGCAAAGCCCTGATTGAATTTTGAAGAATTTTTAATCTTGAGGATAAGTTCCTCCGGAATTACTTCGCCTGTTTCATAATGAAATGCATAAAGTTTAAGAAAATCAGGTTCAAAAACCCAGTTCTCCATTATCTGCGAAGGAAGTTCAACAAAATCGCGCGAAACGCTTGTACCGGAAAGCCGGGGATAATTTGAATTTGAAAGCAAACCGTGAAGCGCATGCCCGAATTCGTGAAAAAGTGTTTCAACTTCTTCCAGACTCAATAAAGAAGGAAGTTTTTCGGTAGGGCGGGTAAAATTGCAGACATTTACAATTACCGGCGAAACATTAATTCCGTTGGTTTTATATTGCTTTCTGAAAGAACTCATCCAAGCGCCGCCGCCTTTTCCGCTGCGTGGGAAGAAATCTGTATAAAATACTCCTATATGATTTCCGTTTTCTTCTGTAACTTCAAACACTTCCACTTCGGGGTCATAAATCTGAATGCCTTCCAACTTCTTAAATTCTATTCCAAAAAGTTCTTTTGCAAGAAGAAATGCGCCTTTACGCACATTTTCAAGTTTAAAGTAGGGACGAAGTTCATTCTCATCGAGATCATATTTTTCCTTGCGTATCTTTTCGGAATAATACCACCAATCCCAAGGCTGAATTTTTATGCCTTTTCCTTCTTTATCGGCAATTTTCTGAAGTTCCGATAATTCAAGTTTTGCCATTTCAACAGCCGGAACCCAAAGCTTATCTAAAAATTCCGCAACTCTTGCGGGAGTTTTTGCCATATTTTCATCAAGAATAAAATCGGCGTGAGTTTTATACCCGAGCAAGTTTGCTTTTTTAATTCTCAGCGAAACCATCTCGGAAATAATTTTTTTATTATCCAATTCATCACCGTAATCGCCTTTCATAATATAAGCTTTATACATTTTTTCGCGTAAATTGCGTTTTTGCGAATACTGAAGAAACGGAATAAGACTTGGTTTTTGAATAGTGAAAAGCCATTTTCCGGCATAGCCTTTTGCCTGAGCAGATTTAAATGCTGCATCTATTACGGATTCGGGCAATCCGGCAAGGTCATCTTTATTTTCTAAAATAAGTTCAAATCTATTGTTTTCTTTAAGAACATTTTCACCAAAAGAAACACTCAGCACAGAAAGTCTTTCGTTAATTTTCCTAAGCTCTGCTTTATCCGCTTCGCTGAGAGCTGCACCACCCCGGACAAATTGTTTATAGTATTTATCGAGCAGCATATTTTGTTCGACTGTAAGATTAAGTTTATCTTTTACTTCATAAACCGCTTTAATTCTTTCAAATAACGTTTTATTTAAGTTAATATCATCGCTGTGAGCAGAAAGCAGCGGAGCAACTTGCTTGGAAATTTTCTGCATTTCGTCATTGGTATTTGCAGAGGTCAGATTACTGAAAATTGAATTTACCTGAACTAAAAGTCTTCCGCTGTAATCAATCGCTTCAACAGTATTTACAAAATCGGCAGGTGTTTTATTTTCCGCAATTTCCTTAATTTCATTGTTATGCTGCTCAATAGCATACTTATAAGCAGGTATAAAATGCTCTTCTTTTATTTCCTCAAACGGAGGAAGATCGAAAGTCTTTAACAGAGGGTTGTTTTCTTTCATAGTTCCTTCGGGCAAAATTGATATTATAAATAGTGCTGAGATAAATATTATCTTTTTCATATTAGAACCGTTAAAATTTTAAAATAGTGCCGGAAGTTAAAAAAAATATAAGGGAAAAAATATAGAAATGAATGAATTCACAAAAGCTTTTCAAACAAATCCGCCTGTAGATATCAATCCCGATTATAGCATTATTTTATATCCGGCTTTCCATTCTCCCGATTTTTCATCCAGCAAATCCATTTCCAAGTATGCATCTTTATCAAGATTTACCAATCTGCAATAATGGAAAGGTCTTATTTTTGTTCCCTTAAATTCATCCTTAAACTTCATTTTCTCCGGATCGGTTTCAACTTCCTGCCGAGGTCCTCCTCCTCCGCCCGATACTATAAAATGCTTACCGGCTTTTATAAAATGTTCAAAACTGTGGCAATGACCTGAAAAGAACATTTTCGTTTTTGGAGAAGAAAAATATGAATCCAGAAAATACTTTTGAACATCTTTATTTTCTGATACAGCTTTACTATTGGTGAAAGGAGGATGATGCGTTATTACAAAAACTGATTTAATCGTTTCGTCAAGGTTGAACTTTTCTAAAGTTTCTTTAAACCATCTGTTTTGCATTGAGATATCGGATTTGCTCATTTCATCAAAATTCGAATTAAGCATTAAAAAAGCATTTTTTCCATACGTCAGCGAATAATATTTTGACTTTTTAATTTCACGATATTCTGAAAAATAATTATTTAGTGCTGTCTTATTATCTCCAAAATATTCGTGATTTCCCAGAACAGAATAAACAGGGATTCCTTTTTTACGGATTGGTAAAATGTCTTCGTCAAAAAAATCCCATTCGCTTTTTGAACTGCCGTCAAAAACAGCATCGCCAAGTAAAATAAAACATCCTGGGTTTTGTTCGGCAATTTGCGCAAAAATCTTTTTCCTGATTCCATCATTGTTTTCACGCCAAAACTCCCAATCGCTTGTTGTTTGTGTGTCTCCTGCAAGAATTATCGGTCTGTTACCGGAAAATATTTGAAAATGGCTGTTTAAAGAAGACTTGATTTTCTCGTTTTCGCAGTTTTCCTTAACACAGCCATTTAATAACAAAAGTAAAACCAGAATTAAATATTTCATCTGATTCCTATAATTTTTAATTATTATCACAATATAAATAATTCAACTAAAATATAAACCGGAAGAAGTACGATTATCGAAAACTTGAACATATATCCGAAAAACGACGGCATTTTGATATTATTTTCTTCGGCAACCGCTTTAACCATAAAGTTAGGTCCGTTGCCAATATATGTCATTGCCCCGAAAAATACCGCAGCTACGCAAATTGCTTCCATAATTAAGACAGGTATTCCGGCAACCATCTGGGCAGATGTTTGTCCTAAACCGGCAGCTAATGTGTAAAATGTTACAGCGGTTGGTGTATTATCTAAAAACGCGCTTAAAATTCCGGTGTAATAATAAAACTGCGCTGCTGAATTCACACCTAATTCTTTTGCGTGCATTTGCAGATAAAGCAGGCAGGGAACCATTGTTATAAAAATTCCAAGAAACAGATAAGCAACTTCTTTAATCGGCTCCCAAGTAAAATTGTTTGAAACCCTCAGCATGCGGGGTGTTAAAATCAATGATAATGCAGAAAGTCCGATAATTACTATCTCGCGGATAAATTTGTAATTTGCATTCTGCTTAATAAATTCCAGATATTGTTCATTTAAAAAAGCTACCGAAAGAATAATTCCTAACAGCCAAACAAAATTTAATTTTCCTTCAAGTTTCAAAGGACGTACATTGGTTTTATCTCTTTTTATATCGGCATATTTTTCTTTTTTATAAAAATATAAATCAACAAGGAAATAAATTGCAAGAAGAATTCCGTTTGTTATAACCCAAAACCAAATGAGATTAAAAAACCAGAAGAACGGAGTTCCGCGAAGATACATCATAAAAAGCGGCGGGTCGCCAAGCGGAGTAAGCAGACCGCCGCAGTTTGCAACAATTGCAATAAAAAATAATATTGTATGTTCTTTGTATTTACGTTCTTTAATAGTTTGAATTACAGGTCTGATAAGAAGCATCGCAGCGCCGGTTGTACCAATGAAAGAAGCGAGTATTGCGCCAATCAAAAGAAAAACTGTATTAGTTTTAGGTGTAGCTTCGATATCGCCCGAAAGATAAATTCCGCCGGTAATTACAAAAAGTGAACTAAGCAGGATTATGAATGGAATATAATCGAACATTATTATATGATAAAGCTCTCCACCTTCGTTTATGCTTAACATATAAATTATTATCGGTATGCTGAGTATTATTGATATAATAAGTTTATTTTTATTGTTTTCCCAGAAATGATGAAACATCAAAGGTAAAACAGCAATTGATGCAAGCATTAATGCAAAGGGGATGAGGCTAAATTCAGATATGCTTACGTGTTCTTCCATAATTATTCCTTTATTTTATTATAAACAATTAGTCAAACTCATAATTAGCAATTTTCAAAAATATGAATAAAAATAATGTGTGCAATGTAAAAACTCAGAAAAAACTGTAATTAAACTAAACAAAAATGTTTTGATAATTATACTTTAATGCTGTAAATTCGAGATTCTTCCTGCCACGGATGATAACCTTGCCCCATATATTCAAATCCGTATTTTTCGTAATACCCGATGTGATCGGTTGAAAGATAAAGATTTTTGAATCCCGCATTGCGCGAATCTTCTTTTGCCTTTTCGAGAAGAAGCGAACCGTATGAATTTCCTCTGTGTTTTTCTTCTATAAACAAAGCGCAAGCCCAGGGATATAAATCCATCCGGCTGATAAAATCATTTGTAATCAATCCAGAGCACCCGATAATTTCATTTTCTTTTTCAAGTAAATACCACTGGGGAAGAGGATTTTCTGCTTTAATACAATGATTTATACAGTCTTCGTAAATAACCGGGTAAACACTTTTCCAATTCTTCTGGAAATATGCAATTGCTGTATCTTTATAACCCGGGTTTTCTCTGACAGAAATTATTCTCATTGCTCTTTCTTTTCCTTTTTGTTAAACAATTCGAGTTTTGTATAAAAATCTTCAACCAGCAAGCGCATATCCAGATTATTATAAACGCGGATATTTCTTCCGTCCGGATGAAATTCGTATAATCCCTGTTCGTTAAATTTTGGCGCCGGCAAAAGCGAATAACTGCTTGATGAAGGATCGGGATTGTAACACGATTGAAGAGCACTTAGCAGTACTAAAGGATTATCTCCTAAAATATATGTTTCGCCAAGCGAGCTGTTTGCCATTTTCAAAACTTCTTCAATTGAAGTTGCAAGGTATTTGCCAATTTTTCCTTGGCATTTTACATTTTTTAAAAGTTCGGCATACGATACAAGAATCTGCCTGTATGAATTACGCGGAACCTGCCATACCGGCATATCCGATTTATTAAAAATCACCCGTGCAGCTTTAATATCTATCGATGTATTATATTCCAGCGAAGTACAACCCGGAGGAGGAAATGCAATTCCGCTGTATTCCGGACCGCCAATCCACACAAGCGTTAGTTTTTGCGCAATTTCCGGATTTATAATATATGCGCTTGCAATATCTGTAAGTCCGCTGCCGCAAACAACATAAAGCGGAATATCAGTATCCTGCCTCATCGCCTCATTAATAATTGCTTCAGTACCCTCCGAAATCCGGGGTTTTTCTTCATCCTCAAGCGGTAAATCAGAACCTTTTAAAACAGAAAACTTACCTTTCAATTCCATAATTTCTATAACTTCATTCGCTTTTTTGCAGGCGTATCCCGCATTTTCAGGAACTCCGAAAAAGCCGGCATTACAGATATGCGAACCGATAATTGCCCTAATTTCCGCTGACGGCGATAATACCTGGTGAACGAGTTGAAAGAGACCGTCGGGATCACCTCCGAAATCGTTAATAACAATTACCCTCATTCGCGGCTGAAGAAATTCTTCACTAAAAAAATCCTTTTGCTGTGCAAACAAAAAAGAAGTTAAAAATATAACAGCCGGCAGAATAATTTTAATTTTCATATAAATAACTTGATTATTAAACGTTACGCATAATAGTTAACTTTTTTCAAAAAAAAAATTTTTATTAAAAGGAATTATGTTCTATATTTTCAAATCGGCAGATTAAAATCTTAATTTGGAATTTTTATTCTATATTATTATTATTGCCGTTGAAACCAGAAATTCAAACCTAAGATGAATTTATGAAAAATTCAGAAAAAATATGCATAGTTACAGGCGCCAGCAGCGGAATTGGTTTTGGAATTGCAAAATCGCTAATTGGCGATAACCACATAGTAATTGCAACAGCAAGGCGAAAAGAAAATTTAACTAAACTTGATATTTCTCCCGAAAATTTATTTGCAGGTGATTTAAACCAGCCGGAACTTCAGGATTCTCTAATCGATTTTGCATTTAATAAATACGGAAGATGCGATTATCTTTTTAATTGCGCCGGCACGCTGGAAACCGGAACTATCGAAGATATAAATATTGAGAGACTTTCGGCAATGCTTCGGTTAAATGTTGAAGCAACATTCAGACTTACTTATGCAATGCTTAAGCGTTTTAAGAAACAAGGATTCGGTCATATTGTTAATATTTCCAGTGTTCTCGGAACAAAAGTACGGGTAACCGCAGGAGGATATGCCGCAACAAAATTTGCTATGGAAGCTTTATCCGAAGCTTTACGAATGGAATTAACAGGAACATCAATTAAAATAAGCTGCATTGAACCAGGTTTGGTTATGACCGAATTGCATAAAAATTGGGAAGTTCATCCGAAAGAAAGTATGGGTATTACCGAACCACTTACTGTTGAAAATATAGTTGAATCTGTAAAGTTTATTATGAACCAGCCGGAACATGTACGTATACCAAAACTTATGATTCTGCCCAAAGACCACAACATCTGATATTTCCGGAATGAATGCGGCAAAAGCGCAATTTTTCTTTTCATTTTAAGAATTGAGTTATACTTTATTTTTTTTCGATTAAATACGCTATGAAGCTTATACCGCTTGATATAGATTTTTGCAACAGCAAAGCTTGCTGCAATGATTTATTAAAAAACGAAAATCATCAAGATATAATTGAAACGGTTCTGTATTATCTGAACAAAAGAGGTTGTAAATCATTTCAAAAGGTCTGTGCTTTTATACGCGATATTGTTCTGCTGCCTGAGCAAACTGATTATCACAAACAATTCTGCAGGCTGCTTTTCGGTTCCGGGATGATTGGAAAGCTTGAAAAAGAAATTTTATCGCAGAACTATTTTAAAAGGACAGCCGCAATTTATTCTCTGGCAAAAATTTGCAGCCGTAAGAGCACAGATGTAATGAAATATTCTTTAACAAAACTTCTTAAAAACGATCCGTTAACTGCAGTATATCTTACAGAAGAAATATGGTGGCTTGAAGGTGCGGAAAAAGATTGGGAAATTTTTAACAAACTTTGCAGCAGCGGATTATACTGCCGATGGGGTGCGCTTGATATACTGAGCCGCGTAAACGGAAATGATGATTTTAATAAAAGAAAAATTAACTTTATTGAACAATTTATAAATGACGAATCACTTTTAATCCGCAGTGAAGCATTATGTGTTTTAGAACAGATAAATTTTTCAAATAGTGCCGAAATCAGTACTGATAATATTTTAAATCCCAAAAAATGCAATATGACGCCCGCAATAACATTCTGCAAGGTTAAAAATTTACTGGAAGGACGGTTATTTACTGAAAGAAAAACTAATTACACTCCCAAGTATATTGACAGAATCATCGAGAATAATAATAAAAATCAAAATTCCCTAAAAAATGATAATACAAAATATAGTGATACCTGAAGGATCAATTCTAAAAAAAAGCATAGTTTCTTTTGATTATACTGACAGTTTTAAAGGCGAAATTCCAAACAGTAATTCCGGATTTGATATTATTACTGCCGGCAGATTATTCATTTCCAGCGGACCTGCCTGGGCTGACAATTTGATGGCTATACGGGATAAAGCAGCCGGATTGTTTGGACTGAAAACTTCGGCAGATTTGAATGAGGAACAAAATAAATCAGATAATTTAAAATTTGAACCGGGCGAACAGCTTGGTATTTTTAAATTATTCGATAAAACCGATAACGAACTTATTTTAGGCGAAAATGACAAGCACCTAAGTTTCAGAGTTTCTGTTCTGTTAAATTTTACTCGTGAGAATAAAAAAGAGTTATCTCTTACCACCTGCGTAAAATATCATAATTTTTTCGGAAGGCTTTATTTTCTGCCGGTTAAACCAATTCATAAGCTGATTGTTAAAAGCACTTTGAAAAATATTATATATAAAGCTGTAAACACTGTAAGATAAAAGTTACAGTTTTAACATAAAAAAATTTTTCAACCTTTTAATAAAATACTTATATTTATTGGATAGAATATATTTAAAATATCTGAGGAAAAATGAAAAACAGAAAAATGTTTATCCTGAGTTTATCTATAATTATTGCAGCATTAGCCGTAATGGGCATTAATTTGTTTGCAGTTCAGTTTTCCGATAATATTCACCGAATAACCGGTTTCATTCTGGCAGCAGGATTGGTTTTGTTAGGCTACAGTACTGCGAAAATTTACATTAAAAGTTAGAACAATTCTTCATTTATATTGCATAGCAGTGTTTTTCCATAATGAATTGGTTTTGTTAGTGGATTCACCGTTGTTTTTTTTGTTACGGCGGATTTGAATTAAATCATCTCTTTAACTTTTAAAGCAGATACCCGCATAAAAAGGATTCAAAAGTCCTTAAAATTTTCACCTATTTAATATTCTCTTTTATTTTTGACGGCAGTATATTATTTTTGGGCTCTTTACATAAGAAACTTACTTATTTCTAATATCAACAGCTTGTTCTTCTCTTTTTAAAATAACCGGATAAATTTGTTGGGAAATAAACCGCTGCAATTTGTCCCGGAATGTTTTAAAGTTTATTAAAATTCAATCCAACAATAAAGGTAATTTGATGCTTAGCAGAATTATATTATCAGTTCTTTTTGCGTCGGTTTCATTTTCGCAGACTTTCAATTTTACAGGCATTATTAAAGAGGCTTCAAGCGGCAGCGGACTTCCGTATGCAAATATTTCGTCCATTAATAACGACGAAGGCGCCTCTGCAGATGCCGGCGGAAAATTCAGTATAAAACTGAAGCCGGGCAGTTATACTTTTTTGGTTACTTATATCGGATACAAAACTGAAAAGATAAATATCGATATTTACGATTCCGACATTTGTAAAGCAATTAATCTAACGTCAACCGATGTGCTTCTGCAGGAAGTGGCAGTTTATGCATCAGCCGGAAGCAATAACAACGAAGCATCAAGCAATATTTCTATGCAAAGCAAGGATGTTGAAAAAACTTCGAGTGTTTTGCCCGATGTTTTCCGTTCAATACAATCCTTGCCGGGTCTTTCTGTAAATAACGAATTAAGCGCAAAATTTAACGTGCGCGGCGGAAATTACGATGAGAATCTTGTTCTTGTAAACAGCACGCAGGTTTACGAACCGTTTCACCTTAAAGAAGCCGAAAATGCAAGCGTGGGCATTTTTAATCTTGATCTGATGAAAAAAGTAAATTTAATAACCGGCGGATTCAGCGCGGAATACGGCGACAGGCTTAGCTCGGTTTTGAACATTGAATACCGCGATGGTGATAAAGAAAAACATAAAGGCACGGTTTCTTTTTCACTGCTTAATATTGACGGATTGGCAGAAGGACCGATAACTGAAAATCTTACTTATCTTGTGGGATTCCGGCAAAGCTACCTCAAATATGTTATGAACATAATGAGTTTTGAAGAATATATTAAACCCGATTTCTACGACGTGCAGGGTGTGCTTACTTACAGTTTTTCACCCGTTGATAAACTTCAATTCAAATTCATTCACGCGGGCGATAATTTTAAATACGATCCCGATTGGGAATATAAGAATCCTGTAAATTTTACCCGTAACTGGTATAATCAGACTGTTGATCTCACTCAGAAATCTTGGGATTACGATCACAACGAATCCAGTTACTACAGCAGTCTTTTCGATTTGAAAGCCTCTGTCGCTTTATCGCACAATGCGTTTTTAAATTCCACATTATCGTATTACGAGCAAAAAGACAAGGAAGCTGATACTTATCTTGAATGGTACAGACTTTCCGGTACAGGGAGTGACCAATTCTTCTACAATTCAGATTACTCGCAGTATTACGAAAACCGGCTAAATATCAAAACCGCCGAGGTGAAATCCGTATTGGATTTAAAGGCAACGCCTTATTACGATATAAAAACAGGTTTCAGTTTTATTCATATCGATTATCTGCAGGACAGAATCGACAAAGAATTCCAGATAATAAACGAAAATATTCAGGCATTTCCTTCTGTAAGAGTTGATACAATAAACTACGGAGGACCCGAAACAGAAAGCATACGCACAGGATCTTATAAACTTGCGGGATTTGCAGAAAATATTTTTCAGATAAGCGATGATTTTCTTGTAAATGCCGGAATAAGAACCGAATATTTTGAAATTAACAGAGACCTTACTTGCAGTCCAAGATTAAGCGCATCGTATAAAGCTGGCAACTCAACAACAATCCGTGCAGCCTGGGGACATTATTATCAGTCGCCCATTTATAACCAGCTTGCATACGCCGCTGCTTCCGATACCAATACCCAGTCGCAAATGGCGGTTCATTACAATCTCGGCATTGAGCATTTGATTCAAGACGAAAATAATCCGCTAAGAAACATTAAATTAAAAGCCGATTTCTTTTATAAAAAATATTCCGATCTTATTTCATCAAAACGAGATGCCTTTGGCAGATTAACTTATTCGCGGAAAAATGATTCGAAAGCTTATGCTGCAGGAATGGATTTGTACGCTTCGCTTAAATACGACTGGTATTCGGGCTGGATAAGTTACGGACTTTTATTTGCCAAAGAAGATAATCTTTACGATAACATCGGATATTTCCCGCGGTATTCCGATCAGCGGCATACAATTTCTTTCGTAAATGATTTCGATATAGGAAAACAATGGAATTTGAATTTAAGATTTACTTACGGAAGCGGCTTTGCATTTACTCCGCGCGAAAGCATTTATAACAGCGAAGAAAATAAATACAGGTGGCAAGATAAAGAAACAAATTCCGGACGGCTTCCTGCATATAAAAGAATTGACTTCAAAATTTCAAAAAGCTTCAATATGTTCGGAATGCTGTCATCCGCTTATCTCGATATAAGCAATGTTGCAAACTTCAAAAATGTTTACGGATACGAATACGAATATGATAATTACGGTCTTCCGGAAATAGAAGAAGTTGAATTGTGGCCTATAATTCCATCGATAGGATTCAAGATTAATTTTGAATAAACAGAGCATTTAAAATGTCAATATATTCATTAAAAAATACTATATTTGCATTTCAGTAAACGGTAACTTAGATTAATTTTCCGAGGATTTAAATGAGCATAGAATTAAAAAAAGATTTTGCCTATTCGCTTGTAATACCAACAAGTATGGGCATACGGTTAACGCCGGCAGACGGACAACCGGTACATTGCAGTAATACTTTTAAGATGGAAGTTTCAAGCGCGGAATCGAATGTAGCGAGCATTTCTTCATACCTTGGTTTGCCTGTTAAAGTTTTAACGACTTTTGTAAAAGGAAGTCCGATTGCACGAATGATAAAAGATAATTTAGCCGCAAGACATATGAGTTACGAAGGGCGGGAAATTGAACAGGGCGACCCGTGGGGTTACCGTCACCAAATAAATATAGCAGATAGCGGATGCGGTTCGCGCGGACCGCGTGTTTGGAACGACCGCGCTGGGGAAGTGGGAAGAACTTTGAATGTTAAGGATTTTGATCTTGAAAGACTTTTCGGGAAAGAAGGAGTTCAGATAGTTCATCTTTCGGGATTAATTGGCGCATTATCACCGGAAACGAGTCAGTTTTGTTTGGAACTTGCAAGAGCCGCAAAAAAATACGGCACGCGGATTTCTTTCGATTTGAATTACCGTGCAACTTTCTGGAAAGGACGCGAAAAGGAACTCCACGAGATTTTTTCTGAAATTGCAAGCTTATCTGATATTCTTGTCGGTAACGAAGAGGATTTTCAGCTTTGTCTTGGAATTGAAGGACCCGAAGCAGGCGGGAAAGATATTGCAGCGAAAATTGAAAGTTTTAAGGAAATGATTAAAAGAGTGAAAAAAGCTTATCCCAATGCTTCGGTATTTGGAACAACTTTACGCCAGGTTGTAAGCACGAACAGCCACTTGTGGGGCGCAATTATGCTTGAAGGTGAAAACTGGTATGTTGCCGAACCGCGTGAAATTACAGTGCTCGACCGAATTGGCGGCGGCGATGGATTTGTTGGCGGAATGCTTTACGGAATTCTTAAAGGATGGCAACCTGAAAAATGGATGCAGTTCGGCTGGGCAACAGGAGCTTTGGCAACAACCCATTTAACCGATTATGCCCAGCCAGCTGATGAAGAACAGGTTTGGAGTATTTGGAAAGGAAACGCGAGAGTTAAAAGATAATTTAAAGGGCTGGCAAAACCAGCCCGATTTTTATAACGGGATTAATTCAGTTATAAATAATCTGAAAGATTTTGCCTTACACAGAACAATTTAAAGCTGTTAGTGGACACATACACCTCATTCAGTTTTTCTGGTTACGCAAAGGCTTTGGTTTTTTAAACAATATACTTATATCAGTGCCTTTTGGGTTGTGAATAACAATCTCGTAAATTATTACATTGCAAAGAGGATAAGCAAATTTTTAATTAGATATATTCTTTGCTAAATCCTCTAAATCTTTTATTGTAAAATCATCAAAATTTTTGGAAGATTGGTATGAGTTGAATGATTTTATTTTTTTGCCATTTTCTTCTTCAAAAATTACATCTCCGATTAACTTTTTACTGCAAAACATTTTTGAAATTTCATAACCTTTTTTTTCAGCAAACATTGAAAAGTATTTATGACTTTGATTTACGTAGATTTTAACTTTAGGGAAATTGGTGTAAATATTCTCTCGATTTGATTCGATAAAATTTATAAGCCACAAATTAAAAGACTCTCGATTTTGAATTTCTTCCTTTGACCTTGCTTTATTACATAAGTCATTTAGTTCTTCTCTAAATCCTTCTTTTTCAAGAAATTCTTTGGCTTCGATCAATCCTTCACATCTTAATTTAAATTCAATATTGCGCCAATCCACATAATCACCGGTTTTTGCTAATTTTGGGGCTTTCTCATATATACTGTGAATTCTATCCTTTTTCTTCATTTAGTTCTCCTAATTAACATCATTCATTCATGGGTTTAATTTTTTGTACCAATCATCAAAAGTTTTTCCTTCTCTGAAATCAATATTGGTTCCTTTAGTTTAGAGAATTCGTAACTATATTTTTCTGGCAACGCTGGTTAGATTGCCATTTTAGATTCCATACTTCATTGAGAATTTTACCTTATCCATAAGTTCTTGATTTGATTTCTGTGATTCCGATTCATACTTAGCCCGTTCCTCAGAACTTTCAGCACTTGCCATCATTTCTTGAAGTATTTGACGATATTTGGCAAATGCCTTTTTTCTCCCTAATGCACCTGCCGCCAGCCACACTACAGCAAGAACAAGAAGCCCAACATACCAAGGAACAGCAACAAGACCAAAGCAGGAAGCCACTGCACCTAGAAAAAAAACCCCGCGGACAACCTTATAAAAGATAGGATTCTGTAGAAACATCATTGGAGTTGCACCTTTGAATCCAAGTGCCGATATGGTTATCCATTCCTCTACTTTAACTGAAACAATTGCGTATAATACTGTCAAAATAACTAAAGCACTTTCAAACATAAATACCCCATTTCTTATTGAATATAATGATGTTGCGTTTAACACGCCGCTCATAACTGTAACTTATTAAGCATAAATAAATTAACACAGTATTAAATATAAAGCCAGAATGATTTCGTGTAAACTTTTGCATATCTGCGTCCCAGTTTCCTTTTCCAAAATCATTTAATCACAAAAATCATTATTCAGTCAATTTTCAGTAAAATTTAATACAAGTAAAAAATACACAAACACATTTCTAAATTCAAGAAATAATTCTTCCAGTTTGTTAAATTTTTCCTGTCCCGGCAGGACTTTCGTCCTTGCCAGTTTTTTTACGCGCGATACCTTTTACTAAATCTGTCAGGAGAAAACTCCTGACAGGACAAAATTTATCCTTATGTTTTAACGGTATTTTACTAATTAACAAGGTTAGTTTCCTTTGTTTACATGTAATAAGTATAATCAATTTTTGTCCGAGCTACTTTTTGGTTGTTTTCATAATAAATTATTTCCATCAATAGACCTTTGCTATTATAAATGTTTTCTGATCTATTATAACCTTTAGAATTCAAGGACTTAATTTCAACTTTGTTTTCATCTACTATATAATCATAATCTATTTGAGTTGATCCATCATAGATAAACTGCTTTTTTACACCAAATGGAGTTAATGAATACTTTTCCTCCCGAAATTCGTTGGTACTTTTTACCTTATGAAAAATTCCTTCCAAATTTCCATTTTTATTTTTTATATATTCCCATTTACCTGATCCGGATTCAATAAAAATTGTATCACCACTATAAGTATAATCTTCCCATTCAAATATTTTTAAACGGGAAGTATCTGTTTCCAACCATTTCTCAAATACAGATTTTGTTTTATACTTAAAAGTATAGCTTTCAACTCTTTTAATCTTATTGTTCTCATATCTAAATATTTGCACATAGGTATGTGGCAAACAACCAACTGATGTTAACTCATCTGTTGTTCTTTGGATAAGTTGACCATTTTTATTAAATCTTAAATATGTAAGACTATCAATTTTATTACTATCAAAATATTCTTTTACAAACGACATTGACATTACTTTATTTTCACTTAAAACCAACGATTCTTTATCGGATTGTATTTGTCGAGTATCAGCATAAACTGTACTTTCCAATATGTTTTGTTGAAGAGGATCTAATTTAGTAACTTCTTGTCTGCAGCTTGTAACTGATAAACCAATTAGCAAAATTAAGATTGATAACCTTGAATTCATAACTTTCCCATATTTCTAATTATTAATTATGCTGTTAAATATTGATTTTACAATACTTTGTAAAATTTAATACGCGTAAAAAATACATAATCACATTTCTAAATTCAAGAACTAATTCTCCAAGTTAGTTAATCATTTTAACTCAATGCAACTCCGTGAAAAACTCTGAGAAACTCTGTGGTTAAACAAGCGCGAATAAACCACAGAGTTACACAGAGTACGGCACAGAGTTTCAAAGGCAATATCACTGACTTTAGTCCTTACCGGTTTTTTACACTCGATTCTTTCTTCAAAAATCTTCTAAAACTTTAATATAATTTATTTTTCTCTAGTGAATTTGTCACCTATTTACCTTAGCAGTCTTTCCGATAACAGATCTTGCATATTTCTTCTTCCGTCTGCAACTAAATGAACATAAACAACTCTGTCTATTATTTCATAAACTATTCTGTAAGGTTTGTAATGTATTTCCAAAAACCGTTTTATCCCGGTGTTTCGTAATTCTTCAGGTATATGACCACGTGTCGGTAGTTTTTCTAAATCGAGGCAGGTATTTTCTAAATTTTCCAGCAATTTGTCCGCATTTTCTTCTGAATCATTTGCGGCAACGTAATTATAAATATCTATTAAATCTTGTTTAGCTAAAGGATCAATGAGTAATTTGAAATTCATTTTATCTCTTTATTCCCAATTCCTTTCGGATCTCAGTAAATGTTTCTTTAATACCTTTAGCTTTTCCTTTTTCAACATTCTCGCTGCTCATTGCCAGAATTTTCAACAAGGCTAATGTTTCCTGAGTTTTTTCATAAGCTTTTATATCTTGAACAATTACTTTAGCTTCGCCATTCTGCGTAATAACAAAAGTTTTTTGATTCTTATTTGCATCTTCTATAAGCTGGGCTGCATTGGCTTTTAAATAGCTAATCGATTTAACTGATTCGCTTAATCTCATTATTTCTCCTTTTTATGGACTTAATATAGTCTTTAAAAAGTTTTTGTTCAAGTTAGTAAAAGTATTCAGATAACAAAGAGTTACTTTCAACTAAAAATTTAAAATTAAACATTCAGCATTCGTCCAAACCTTATCACCAAAATTTACTGCAGGTAAAAAATACATAATCACATTTATAAATTCAAGAAGTAATTCTTCAAGTTAGTTAAATTTCTTAACTCCGTGCAACTCTGTGGTTAAAAAAGCGCGAATAAACCACAGAGTAACACAGAGTAAGGCACAGAGTTTCACGGGTAATGTAACTGACTTTTTTTTAAATAAAAAATAAAAAAGTGTTGAGTTTCTTTTGCTGATGTTAAACTGCAAGTTTGATTTGCCCCAAATTTTAGACCCTCGGAGCAGCAGCGTAGTTACCTCGAAGGTTTTTACCCGGGAAGTGTAAAACTAACTTTGGTGCCTTTGTTTACAATGCTGTCAATCCAAATTTTACCGTTGTGCTTTTCAACAAATTCCTTGCATAATAATAATCCCAATCCGGTGCCGGTTTCATTTGCAGTCCCTTTTGTGGAGTGAATCGATGAAAGATCGAACAAGTTTGCTAAAAATTCAGGTTCTATTCCAATCCCATTGTCCGCAACGCTTACTGTTGTAACAGATCCTTCCTGATTTGCTGAAATGATAATCTCACCATCCGGATTAGTAAATTTTATAGAATTGGAAAGAAGATTTCGTAAAATTGCTTTAAGCATATAAATATCACTGTTAACCTGCATATCTTCTGCGCAAGTGTAGTTTGTTTTTATTTTTTTCAGATTTGCGCTGGGTTTCAGAATTTCGATTACTTCGTTTATCACACCGCACAATTTTACAACAGAAGGGACAAAAGTGTTTTTATAAGATTTAGTATTCTCCCATTGAAGTGTATCTTCAAGCAGTATTCTGGTTTTTTTAACCGAATCGTAAATAATATTAATCATTTCATTTATTTGGTCAATAGTATAGTTTTGATAGTCCTTAGTCAGTAATTCCGATAAACCCTCGATTGTTGTAAACGGATTTCTTAAATCGTGTGCAAGTATGGAAATAAATTTATCTTTATCTCTGTTCAACTGAACCAATTGCTTTTCAATTTTTTTACGCTCGGTTATATCGTGAAATGTCCAGATACGACCGTAGTTTTTTCCATCGGGTCCAATTACAGGGGAAGAATACCGGTCAAGTACAGTTCCATCAACTAATTCGAGTTCATCCCTGCTTTTCTCATCCGGATGTTCCTTTAGGTTAATTATTTCCTGAACAAATTGCTGGGGATTAACAGTCATTCCCATTACATGATGCACTTGTTTTAAGCCATCCGGATCATTAACAATTTCTTCAGGAATTTTCCATAAATCTATTGTCCGCTTGTTTTGCAGGATTTTCTGTCCAAAAGGATTAACAACCAGAAAACCATCTATTGCCGAGTTTGCAATACCCTCCAGAAACATAAGTTTATATTTTAAATCCTCTACTGTATTTTTATAACTGTCAGTTTCTTCGGCATATTTTGTTTCCAAAGCCGTGTACTTTTGTTTTATTTCATCAAGCTGATCTATAAGTTCTTGTTTTGATAATTCCATATAAAAATGTCTTTTTTAATTGAATGATAATATTGTTACATTCATTTGCTTCAACAATTATCGGATTGTTTATATCAATATTTATACAAAGTATTATTTTTTGTACCAAAGAGTTTCTTTTAATGCCAGGGGCAATACCATAAGTGTCAACTTAAGAACTTTATCTCATAAAACCGTTGAAGCGGGTGTAACTGATTTGAACGGTTTCAATTCCAATGTTGGTTAATATCTACTTCGTTAATTACACTAACCCAGCGATTTATCGCTGGGATTTACAGAATAATGCGTAATAATCAACCGTTTTAATTATTAATGCGGCACCCGACGCACGGTTTCCTACTTAAGTTAGTGCCTATGGGTGCAATACCGCAACGCTGTAATAAATTTTACCGGAACTTGAACGATTAACCCGAACTTTTTTCTGCTGTTTATTTGTTGTAGGAAAAAAACAGAAAGGAAAACTATGTGTGGCAGATTTAACGTTAAAACAGAAGACAATTCCAATCTGCTTGAATGTCGCGGGCCAAAAATATTCCCCATGGGGTCCAGAAGTATTCCCCACCCCAAAAATGTAAATAGCGATTTATAAAATTAAGAAAATATTGTATTTAACGTTAACAAAAAAAGGCTAAGTT
>Ga0209723_1001020_pt1 | contig 46499 bp, 43 predicted proteins | sample BiotimSIPDNA_2_FD_185750 | JGI IMG/M metagenome (GOLD analysis project Ga0209723, IMG submission 185750) | Anaerobic biogas reactor microbial communites from Washington, USA - Biogas_R2 time_0 SIP DNA (SPAdes) (version 2) | ecosystem: Engineered > Bioreactor > Anaerobic > Unclassified | place... | reverse complement strand
GGCACACACAGCCGCGGCAGTGCAGGTTTTTAATTGAATTCGGTCTGAAACGGTGATATAATCAAAAAATAAATATGTAAGTGGAGATTAAACTTGAAAAGAATAGCTACGGTTCTGCTTGCCATAATCCTGCTTACCGTTTGCGCGGGAGGGGTGGCGGCGACAGGCGGAAGCGCCGCGGATCCTTTGGTCTCGATCAGCTATATCGAAAGCACCTTCAAACCTCAAATTATGGAGCTGGCCTCGGTGAGCATAGAGGGAACCGTGGGGAAGCTCTATTCAGGCATGCTCAAAAGGCTCGATGAGATTTCTTTGCCCGGCGGTGCGGGGTATTCGTATTCCCCTCAGTATAAAGATATCGCGTTCTCTTTCGGAGGCACTTTGACCATGGGTGAGTTTGCTTCATTCGTGCCGCTGTCCGGAACAATGACAATCACAATCGAAGCCGGTGAGGTGCTCAACCTATCCACCGGCGAGAGCATAAAAAGCGGATCCGTACTTAAAACCGGCAACCGCTATTTCTCGGCCGAGAACTCCTCGTCACTGATAAGAGTTTTCAGCGATTCGGCTTCTGCGCTGGCAGACGGATATTACAAGCACGCCGTGTCGGGAACAATACCGTACAATACGGTATTCATTGACATCTCGGGAAATTGGGCAGAAAACGATATTATAGCTCTCGCGGCAAAGGGCTATGTCAACGGAACCGGAAACTATATGTTTTCGCCTGACATGACGTTAACGCGCGCTATGTTCGTAACCATTTTGGGACGCGTGAGCCGGGTGGACACTTCTATGTATACTTCGGTTACCTTCAAGGATGTCCGTATGGACACGTGGTACGGGCCTTATGTAGCGTGGGCGGCCTCCGGCGGTATCGTAAACGGTTACGATGCGGACAGATTCGGTCCCAATGACAATATTACAAGAGAGCAGATGGCGAAGATAATCATATCCTACGCCGATTATATGGGGGCAATACTTGATCAGAGTCAGAATTCGCAGCCATTTGCCGATGAGGCTCAGGTAAGCCCCTGGGCGGAAGAATACGTAAGGCGTGCCAGAGCCGCCGGGCTCATAAGCGGAGAACAAACGGACGCCGCGGTTTTCGGTCCGAGAAAAGAAGCGGATCGAGCCCAGGTCTGCAGTGTTATAAACAGATACATTATAAAAACCGGATTAGGCTAAATTTATTTGGGTGGTGGGCATATTAAACTTACATTTTTCGGAGCAGCGAGAATGGTCACGGGGAGCTGCTACCTGCTGGAGGCGTGCGGAAAGCGCATTATTATCGACTGCGGTCTGCGGCAGGGGAGGGACGACAACGATTATCCGAACGATATTTTAAGTTTTGGTCCGCGTACGATCGACGCTGTTGTGGTGACGCATGCGCACATAGACCATTCGGGGCGCATCCCGCTGCTTAAAGCTCGGGGATTTTCCGGAAGCATATACGCTACGCGGCTGACCGGTGAGCTTTTGCAGATAATGCTCCCCGACAGCGCTTTTATTCAGCAGTCGGAAGCGAAGTATGAAAATCGCAAGGGAAAAAGAGCGGGCAAGGTGCCCGTTGAGCCTCTGTACACGATTGAAGATGTAAATGAAGCTCTTAAAGATCTCATATCCATGAATTACGGGGAAAAGCAGACTATCTTTAACGGAATAGTTCTGTCCTTTACCGACGCCGGACATCTTCTCGGAAGCGCTTCCGCCGAGCTTTTGCTGACTGAAGACGGCATCAGTAAAAAAATAGTTTTCTCAGGCGACATCGGCAACCTCAATCAACCGATAGTCAGAGATCCGCAGCTGATTCCAAGTGCCGATTATGTAGTAATGGAGAGTACATACGGCGACGAAGATCATAAACCCGTCGAAAGCTATACCGAAACTCTGGCTGAGCTTATAGACGACACCTTCCGCGGCGGAGGCAATGTAATAATACCGTCTTTCGCTGTGGGCAGAACTCAGGAGCTGCTTTATTTTATAAGGGAGATCAAGGAGCGCGGCCTTGTAAAATCCTTCCCCGACTTTCCCGTTTATGTCGACAGTCCTCTGGCAAACGAGGCAACGAGGATATACTCGGGTAATCTCGATGGGTACGTGGATACCGATGCCGAGGAGATCCTGCGGGGCGGGGGTGAAATGTTTTCCTTCGCGGGCCTGCGCTTATCCATGACTACCGATGACTCAAAAGCTTTAAATGAGGACAGCACGCCTAAAATAATTATTTCCGCCAGCGGCATGTGTGAAGCGGGCCGAATACGTCATCATCTCAAGCATAACCTCTGGAGGCCCGAATGCACGATAATTTTCGTCGGTTATCAGGCTGAGGGCACATTGGGAAGACTATTGACGGACGGGATCAAAAAAGTCAAGCTGTTCGGCGAACAGATAAATGTGGCCGCAAGGATAGTTAAGCTAAACGGTATGTCCGCTCACGCCGACAGAAGCGGCCTTATCAGGTGGATATCGGCTTATAATCCCCGTCCCGCGAACGTGTTTGTGGTTCACGGGGAGGCTGAGGTCAGCGAGGGGTTCACAGACCTTTTAAATTCAATGGGTATCAAGGCGCATACACCGTATATGGATGAAGTATATGACCTTGCCGCCGACAGGATAATTCAGGAAGGAACTCCGCCGATGCCCAGCGGAACAGCCGCGGCACGAAGCGCAACGATTTATGAGAAACTTCTGGCTGCCGGTAAAACGCTTTTAAAGGTTATTGAGCAAAATAAGGGTGGCAGCAACAGAGATCTTCGGTCCTTTACGGAGCAGATTCAGGCTCTTATCGACAAATGGGAGAGATAGGACTTCCCGGGCAATCTCTTACTTATGACGGAGGAATATCCGTAAATATGCGATAAAAGGGAGCTGCGGCATATAAGATGCCGCAGCCCCTGTCATTATCAAAGCGAGACTTTAAAGAAGATGGAAAGCGATTATTCCGTGAAGTGTATATGGCTGTCTATATGATCTTTGCAAAAACAATGATATCCTTTGCAGCGTGAGCAGTAGCGGAACTCCAGATCGGGGTTTTCGGTATCGGTTCTTCCGCATACGGCGCATTTATATATATATGAACGGTTTTCGGAATTCCGTTTTGCGTTTTTAGACGCCCGTCTGAAATTAATAACATTGGCAGAAGCCCGATATCTTAAAAAGCTTACGGAAGATATAAGCGAGTCGGCGCAGAACAGAAGAAATACGGCAAATCCGACCAGCGGGAAGAACGCGAAGGGCGAGCGGTGCGCGGCGTTTATTATTATAACATAAATAAAATAAGCGGCATTGGCGTATGCCATCCATTTGACTTTTAAGGGTATTATGAATAACAACAGCAGGCGGTGATCGGGATATAAGCTCGCAAAGGCGAAAAACAAAGACAGATTTACATATGTCGCTCCGCTTACGGCTACATTGACTTTAAAGGCATACAGTATGAAAGATAAAACAATCGTCAGGAATACGCCGCTGAAGTAATAGATGGTGAATTTTCCGCTGCCCCAGCTTTGCAGGATCGCTTTGCTTATAAAGTAATAAAAATACATAAACAGCGCTAATGATATAATGTTTCCGGACTCCGGTACAAAAATGAAAGTAATAAGACGCCATACCTGCCCCCTTACTACGTAATAGGGTATTAAAGTAAGTATGCCGTAAAGCTCCCCGGTTGTGTCCATTTTGCTGAGGAGAAAAACGAGTGCGTTTCCGAATATAACAATGAGCATCAGGTTTGGTATACCGAACCTGTTATGCCTTGCACAAAAGCGGTCAATTATACGGTTTAAGGATTTCAAGCGCATGCCTCCATAAGTTTAAATCATTTCAATATTACTATACCCGCACTTTTATGTCTATAACAAGCAAAATTAAAAAGTTCTTTGAAGTAATACCGAAAGTATGGTAAAATCAATAATCAAAAACGGGGCACTAGGAAAATAATACAGCGACGCGGATTGCCGGTATCGGACATAAACGCGGACCCTTCATATTAAGCGGAAATCAAACCGCAGCACCGGTGGTGACCTATAATGGATGAAAAAGAAGGATTTGACCCCAGAGAAGGTCAGATAGAAGGCAGAAATGCCGTTTTGGAAGCGCTGAAAGCCGGGCGCAGCCTGGATAAAGTATATATCGTAAAGGGCGATACCGACAATACCCTTCGCTATATAGCCTCAAAGGCACGCGCAGCGGGCGCGGTCGTATCGGAAGCCGACAGGCGAAAGCTGGACTCAATGAGCGTCACGCATTCGCATCAGGGGGTTATTGCGGTAGCTTCCGTGCGCGCTTACGAGTCGGTCGGCGATATTCTGCAGACCGCACGGGATCGGGGTGAGGTCCCGCTGATAGTAATATGCGACGAGATATCCGATCCGCACAACCTGGGCGCGATAATCAGAACAGCCGAGGCATCCGGGGCACACGGGATTATCATACCAAAGCGCAGAAGTTCGGGACTTACCGCGGTTGTAGGCAAAACTTCCGCGGGAGCGGCCGAGCACCTTGCCGTCGCGCGAGTCGCGAATATTGCGGCTGCGATTAAAGAGCTTAAAGAAGCCGGAGTATGGATATTCGGGGCAGCGGCAGGCGGCGGGACAGATTTGTGGAAAACAGATTTAAGCGGTCCTGCCGCGATAGTAATAGGCTCCGAGGGAGAGGGGATGAGAAGGCTTGTCAGCGAAAGCTGCGACTTCCTTATTTCTATCCCGATGCGCGGGAAAATATCGTCGCTTAACGCATCCGCCGCCGCAGCGATTCTCCTTTATGAAGCGCTAAGGCAGCGCAGCACCCTATAATACTTCTAATACTTCCGGGGAGTAACAGATGGCAGAGGACAGCTCAAAACTTAATATGGGCGCCGAGGAAGAGACGGTCTATACTCTTGAAAATATTCTGGCCGAATACAAGGGTAAGGCATATATCGCCGGTGAAAAGAAGCTGTCCAAGGAAGAGCTTGAGGAGCAGGCGGCGAGAATAATCGCCGAGTTGACAAGAGAGATTGAGTTGGACGGCGAATCCGAAACAGTTAAGGAATACAAACCGGCGCCGAAGCGGCCCGCGCAAACGATACCAAAACCGCAGGCAGTTGAGGAAGAGCAAAAGGATAAGCCTCGAAAAACCGGTAAGAAAGTTATTCCCGACGAAGAAAGCAATATTTCCAGAGCCTTGCCCGCGGAGAATCCAGAACCGATTCGAGGCGAAAAGCCCGGAAGCGCGAAAGCTCACAGGAATGTCAGAGAAGAACGCGAAAAAGAGGCCCGGCTCCGGGCTGAGCGGCTAAGGCAGGAGGAAGAGCTTCGCCGCGAGGAAGAAAATCGTGCCGCGCAGCTCGCTTTGAGTGATGAAGAACAAGAGTTTTTCGGCGTCGGCAAGTACGCTCGCAGTGATGTTATTTCCGAAAGCTCGCAGGAAGTAGAAAGCGTAATATCCCGCGAAGCCGAAAAGCGTCGGAAAGAGCGTGAAAAAAAGGATAAACAGCGCCTTATAAAAGAGGAGAAAGCGGCAGAACGGCCTGAACTGAGCAATGAGGAAGCTCTGAAGGTCTACGCGTCCGGAGTATCATCTTTAAGGCGAAGAACTTTTTTGGCATTCGTCATATTCCTCGTCATGGCGATATTTGCCTTTGCCGATGAATACAACTCCGGCTTAGCCATATCCGATCAATTCACATCTGCGGGTCTGCAGCTTATTCTATTGCTTGTCGTTATGCTCCTGGGTATTGATATTTTCATCGCGGGTGTCGTTGACCTGTATCGCGGCAGAGCCGGTGGGAGATCTCTTGCATGTGTTGCCTGCCTGACCGCTGTTGCGGACGCTGTATTCATTATTGCCGGTTCTAACTACGAACTGGGTCTGCCATACTGCGCGACGGCCGCGTTCTCTCTTACATGCGCAATGTATGGTGAGCGGGTCGGACGCAGCGCTTACAGAACAACATTTAAAACGATGGCGGCTTCAAGCCTTCCGTTAGTTGTCGCGGCCGAATGGGAAAAGGCGGATGAGGGGACCGTTCTTACGAAAAGATACGGCACAAGCAGAGGTTTTGTTTCAAAGAGCACGGAATTTGATATGTCCGAAAATGTGTTCCATAAGCTTGCGCCGCTTCTGATGATAGCATCGGTTATATTTGCTATGATTGATACCGTCTTTGCCGGTGCGGGAGGCGCTTTCCTCCACTGTTTTGCCGCTATGACCGCTGTAACCGCGTCAGCATCCACCACGATGATCTTCAACCTTCCGTTCAATTCCGCGGCCAAAAAGCTTGCTTCCTCCGGCGCGGCGCTTGCGGGATGGAGCGGCGCTGTTGAAATTAAAGACTCGATAGGTATCGTTATAAAGGATTCGGATCTGTTTCCGGAGAGTACGCTATCACTGAACGGAGTTAAATGCTTTTCGGATTTTAAAATCGAGAAGGTAGTTTCATATACCGGAAGTATGATTCTTGCCTCCGGATCCGGTCTTTCACGAGTCTTCGGTGACCTGCTCAAAGAGTATGCCTGCAGCATTTACAGGGTTGACGAGTTCTCGTGTTATGAAAGCGGCGGTATCGGTGCGATAATAGACGGAGATAAGGTGCTTGTAGGGTCCGGTGCTTTTATGAACCTGATGGGGATAAGACTCGCAGCGAATCTCAATCTGAAAAGTGCGGTATTCACTGCCGTAAACGATGAGCTGGCCGGTGTATTTATCGTGAATTATATGCCGGTCGACATGGTACAAAACGCTCTTGTTACACTTGCCCGCTCAAAGGTAAGACCGATATTCGCGGTCAGGGATTTTAATATTACGCCCACCATGGTGAGGTCAAAATTTAAAGTATCTACCGAACACATAGAGTTTCTTTCGTTTGAGGCAAGATATAACCTGTCTGCGGACTCCGGCGATACGGGAATAAAGCCAAGTGCGCTTATGAGCCGCGAGGGATTGGGACATTTTGTGGAGATAGCGTCCAGAAGCCGTATTCTCGTATCAAAGGTAAGGCTCGGTACGCTTATATCGGCTGTGGGAAGCATAGTGGGTTTGCTTGTTCTGCTGCTGGTATTTCGCAATTCGGCCTTCACTTCCGCAAGTGCGGCAAATATGCTTTTATTTCATATATTCTGGCTGATACCCGTCGTTCTGCTCAACAAGACTTGAAACAATGTAATTTGTGAGTATAATTAATATTGTATTTATACCGATTGTAGTGTATAATCAGCGGGTTATGACGTAAGCAATGCCCGGCATTGGCGGGCAGGATTAAATGAGAGGATTGGATATATATGGGCTACACGACAGACAAAATCCGCAATGTCTGCCTGCTCGGTCACGGCAGCACGGGTAAGACAAGCCTGGCGGAAAGCATGCTATTTCTTACCGGTGCATCGGACAGACTTGGGAGAGTATCGGACGGCAACACAGTAGGAGACTATGACGCGGAGGAGATTAAGCGTCAGATATCCATTTCGGCTGCCACCCTGTTTACTGAATATAAGGGTCATAAAATTAATATAATCGACACCCCGGGTTATTTTGACTTTGCGGGTGAAGTCAGTCAGGCGGTAAGAGTTGCGGATGCCGGAATAATTGTCTGCTCGGCTAAGGGCGGGGTAGGAGTAGGCGCCGAAAAGGCCTGGAAGGCTCTGTCAAAACATCCGAAACTCTTTTATATTTCCAAGATTGATGAGGAAAACGGGGACTTTAACGCCACGTTTCAGGCTCTTAGAGAAAAATTCGGGCACACTCTCTCGCCCCTGGTATTTCCCATAGTGAAGGACGGCAGGGTTCAGGGCATTATCGACGTTGTGCTGCGAAAGGCATATACGATTGAAAAAGGAAAGAGCATAGAGACAGCGATTCCGCCGGATATGCAGTCAACTCTTGACGAGATGTACACGGTACTGGCCGAGAATGTAGCGGAGACTTCAGAGGAGCTCATGGAAAAGTTCTTCGCCGAGGAGCCGTTTACTGATGAAGAAATAATTCGAGGCCTCAAGCAGGGTATCCGCGATCTTTCTCTTGTGCCCGTTGTTTGCGGAAGCGGTTTTACCGGACTGGGCACAGAACTGCTCCTTGATACCGTGATCAACCTTTTCCCGTCTCCGGCAGACATCACACCGGAGTTAGGGATAAACACTGCGGGCGAACAGGTATCGATTCCCTGTGATCGCAGCGCGCCGACCTGCATGCTTATTTATAAAACTACTTCCGACCAATACGGTAAGTTTTCATTTTTCAAGGTGCTCTCCGGCACAGTCGATACAGATATGGTTCTCAACAATCCCAGGAGCGGCTCAAGCGAAAAAATGGGTCATATCTATATGATGCAGGGCAAAAAGAGTACGGAAGTAAAGCAGATCGGCTGCGGAGATATAGGCGCGGTTTCAAAGCTTTCGGACAGTAAGACAGGCGATACTCTTTGCGATCCTAAAAATGTGGCCAGAGCTGCGGGTATAGAGTTTAATGCACCATGCTACTCAATGGCTGTTACCCCGAAAGTCAAAGGACAGGAAGACAAGATTTCCGGCGGCCTCACCAGACTGGCAGAGGAGGATCAGACGTTCAGCGTCGAGAACAACGCCGAGATACATCAGATGGTGCTCTCGGGCGCAGGCGATATCCATCTTGACGTTTTATGTTCCAAGCTTAAAAACAAGTTCGGTGTGGAAGTGGAACTTTCTCCCGTCAGAGTGGCCTACAGGGAAAAGATACGCAAAAAGGTCAGGATCCAGGGCCGGCATAAGAAACAGTCCGGCGGACACGGGCAGTACGGCGATGTTTGGATAGAATTCGAGCCGCAGTCCGAAACAGAGGACCTTATATTCGAGGAGAAGATTTTCGGCGGCAGCGTACCCAAGCAGTATTTCCCCGCCGTTGAAAAGGGCATCAGAGAGAGCATGACAAAGGGTGTGCTTGCGGGCTATCCTGTCGTATATCTGAAAGCCACTCTGGTTGACGGCTCATATCACGATGTCGACTCTTCCGAAATGGCATTTAAAACAGCGGCAAACCTGGCTTACAAAAACGGACTTCCTCAGGCTTCCCCGGTAATTCTGGAGCCGATCGGTTCGCTTAAGGTCAATATCCCCGACATAAACATGGGAGACGTTATCGGCGATCTTAACAAGCGGCGCGGCAGAGTTCTGGGAATGAATCCGAAGGGAGACGGCAACCAGGAAGTAGAGGCGGAGGTACCGGCAGCCGAAATGAGCAGCTATGCCATAGACCTTCGTTCCATGACACAGGGAAGAGGCTCGTTCTCCTTCGAGTTCATCAGGTACGAAGAAACGCCCGCTGCCGTTCAGCAAAAGATAATAGAAGAAGCTAAAGCGCTTGCGGAAGCTGAATAAGCGCTGCGGATCAAATATATTCGGGCATAAAAGACTCAGCGGGGCGCACGATTTGCGCCCCGCCTTTATGTTCTTTTATCCCTCAAAAAAATGATACCGATATCCGATACAGAGATAGAACTCAGACGGAAGTAAGGCATCATGAAACCGTTGTACTATACCCTGATTAGCTTCGGCATAACCGAATTATTTTAATTAAAAGCTTGACAAAATAGAACAAGCGTACTATTATCTTTTCTGTAAACGTTTGCATCTTCATGAAGATATCGCATAATCGTATAAAAAAGCAAAAAAGAAGCTCCGATGCGGAGCTTCCCGCGGCGCGTACCCAAAAACACCCCTCGTCCCCGTAGCGGCGAGCATTGTGTAAAGAGCTGTCAGCGCAGCTGACTGAGGATTGCCGCTCCTCCGTCGTCCCCGTCGCCTCCGCCCTCCGGCGCGCGTGTATGTCGCGCTTTCGCATCACGGGTGTCATGTGCGGGTACATCATGCGGGTGTGTCATGCGGGTGCATTGTGCGGGTGTGTTGCGCGTATGCATTGCGCGGATGGCGTGTGTGCGCATAATGCGCCCCCGTCCGCGTCCGCAGGAAAAAATTTTTCCGGGAAAACAGCGCCCACCGGTCATTGGATTTTGTCAATCGTTTAATCGCATATCGGTAGAGATATAACTTATCTGCGCTTATCTCTGTCAATAGTGGATATGATACCGGCTTCATAAGCCTGCCTGCGCCTTTTTCTGTGCCTGGCTCTTAAAATATTATACCTTATGACAAATGCGGCATACAGCAGGAAGATAAAGAATATACCTCCCAAAACCCACTTGAGCCAGGCTTGACGGAGCGTTTCTTTTATGCGAGCTTTCATATACTCGGCCTTGGAAAGCGGAACATCCGTATTTGCGAGCAGGGAAACGGGACCGTAAGTTTTACCGTCATAGTATATGTAAATCTCGCCGAGTACCTCACCCGCCGCGATCGGAGCAGCAATCTCGCCGGTGCCGTCCTCAAGACCGAATATTGTTACAGACCGGTCAAACGAATCGACATCGATGTCGTTTGCCAAAAACTCCGTAAGCGAAGTCGCGGGATGTATGATTACGCTGTCCATTCCTTCGCCCATTGCGACCGGAACCTCTGCGGTAAGCTCGGTGGCGCTGAGTATCTCCCGGTAACTGAAATTGCGAAATGCCCACTCAAAAAGGGTCTTGGTTTCAGTGAAACTGGTAATCCGAAATGCGCCGTCCCCGAGCGGAACAGCTGTGGCGCCCAGTACAACGGATATCATATTTATTCCGTCTTTCCTGGCAGAGGATACAAGACAAAAACCCGCGGAATCCGTACTTCCGGTTTTTATACCGACTGCGTACTGGTAGCGGTAATTCGGCTGATCCGGAGATATGAGGTAATTGGTGGTGACAAGATAACGTACATCAGACATGTTTGTGGCGGGAATTTCTATTGACGGTGTATTGCATATTGTCATAAAACTGTCGTACTTGATAGCTTCGCGAGTTAAAAGATAAAGGTCGTAAGCGGTAGTATAGTGGTTATCGTCCGGCATGCCGTGAGTATTTGTAAAATGAGTTCCGCTGCAGCCAAGCTTCGCCGCATAACTGTTCATCATTGCAACAAAGTTCTCGATAGATCCGCCGATATGCTCGGCAATGATATTACAAGCTTCATTCGCCGAGGGAACAAGAGCGCAGTACAGTAAACTTTCGAGCGTCATTTGTTCACCCGGTTGTATGTACACCGTACTGCTGTCCCAGGTGAGACCTTCATTTACGTTTTCGGAAGCGGTTACGACATCGGAAAGGGAAGCGGCGCCTTCCTCGCAGGCAATAATCGCAAGAAGAGCGGTCACCATTTTTGTGGTGCTGGCGGGGTACATTTTATTATGCTCATTTTTCGCATAAAGAATCTCGCCTGTGTCTACCTCCGCTATAACGCAGGCCGCCGCGTCTATATCAGGCTGCTCCACGGCATGACAGTACAGCGGGAGGATAATACCGCACAGAAGGGAAAATATGAACATATAAGCTATATATTTAAATTTAGCCATAGAAATCTCCCGTATTTGTGCTATAATATTGCACGACGGCCGCTGTTCGGAGAAGTTCGGCGAGTGCTGTCTTGCTTAAATAATATGGGAATTGACTATCCGCCGGAAAGTTAAGATAAAACTTAATCTGTTATATATGATTATATTAAATGTATCAAGCAAATGCAACTGTTTTAAGCATATGATGACGGAGGATATAAATGGCGCGAGCAGCCGTACTTACAATAGCGGGGGCAGCTGTCGTGTTTGCCCTGTGTATGATCGGCGTCCTTATATCCGGAAATACGGCGCAAAATGAGCCTGAGATCACCGTAGAAAGGCAATCGAATACAGCATCGGATACAGCGGACGCGCATCCGGACGAGCCGCCTTTATTAATCAACATTAATACTGCGTCTGCTGCCGAACTTGAGCTGCTGGACGGTATCGGCCCCGCTCTTGCAGAAAGAATAATCGAATACAGGGAAGTTTGCGGAGGCTTTATACATACGGAGCAGCTCTTGGATGTGTCAGGGATCGGAGAGTCGGTTTATAAAGGCATAGCGAACCACATCACTCTTAAATAGGAGGAAAATTCGTGAAGATTCTGGTTGTCGATGATGAAAAATCCCTGGTGAAGGGGATTAAGTTCAACTTGGAGAACGAAGGGTATACCGTTGAGGTTGCTTATGACGGTGAAGAAGCTGTAAAGCTGGCCACTACTGCCGAGCCGGATTTGATTATCATGGATCTGATGATGCCGAAACTAAACGGCCTTGATGCCTGTCTTAACATAAGAGAGTTTTCGAAGGTCCCCATCATAATGTTAACGGCAAAAAGCGAGGATGTCGATAAAATTATCGGTTTTGAATGCGGAGCCGACGATTATATAACAAAGCCGTTTAATATACTTGAGCTCAAAGCCCGCGTAAGAGCACTGCTTCGCCGCGTCTCGATGAATGAGCCTCAAGCGGCTGAAAGCGTCATAACAAGCGGACACATATGTATTGATACGGAGCGCCGTACATCCACGAAAGACGGGGTTGAGGTCGATCTTACCGCGAAGGAGTTCGACCTTATAGAGCTGCTGATGAAAAACCCGGGTAAGGTATATATAAGAGAAAGTCTGCTTTCGACAATCTGGGGCGCCGATTATCAGGGCGATATAAGAACGGTTGACGTCCATATCAGGCGTTTGCGTGAAAAACTGGAAAAGGATCCGGCAGAACCTACAAAAATCATGACAAAATGGGGAGTTGGCTACTATTTCAAAGACTAACTTCCGAGCGCTCGATATAAAAAACAGCGTCCAGCTTAAGTCGGTTCTGAGTTATCTTGCTATATTTATCGTACTGCTGGTTTTCATGAATGTTTATCCGGTCGTACGCGTCAGGGATGCGCTCTTTGAATCCAAGTATGCCTCAATGCTCAACCAGGCATCCGTCTTTGCCTCGTCGTTATCGTCTTTAGCCGAGCTTGAAAGTGATGAAGTAAAGCAGGTCATGGGGCTCCTGGACGATATGGGACTCAGCCGAATAATCATTGTTAATTCCTCCGGCCGAATAATCTACGATACCGCCGATATGGAAAATAACCCGGGCAAATACGTAATGTTTTCGGAGATAACAAGGGCGCTGAGCGGGAAGAACGTTTTTTACTCAAGCTATTCGGACTCGGTACTGCGCAGCAGAGCCGCGATACCGGTGGTGTATAAAGGAACAACGATAGGCGCGGTCTATATATATGAGTACGATACCGATCAGGCAGGGCTTATTGCCGGTCTGCACGAGAATCTTTTAAAGGTGTCGTACATCATGCTTATAGCCGCGCTGTTTTTGGGCGTCGGGTTCTCGACCGTGCTTACTTCTCGTATACGCTCAATACTTCGTGCCGTAAGATCCGTCGGAGACGGAAGCTATAATTATAAAATTACCGTCAAAGGCCGCGATGAGTTAAGTGAACTCACGGAGGAGTTCAACAACCTTATCAGCAGACTGAAAAAGGTTGAGGAAATACGACAGCGCTTTGTTTCCGATGCTTCGCATGAGCTTAAGACTCCGCTTGCGGCTATCAGGCTGTTAACGGACAGTATTGTGCAAAATGAGGATATGGACAAAGCTACCGTCCGCGAGTTTATATACGATATCGGAGCCGAGGCTGAAAGACTTGCGAGGATCACTGAGAAGCTGCTTGACCTGTCCCGGCTGACAAACGAAGCGGCCTCAAACAGTGTGCCGATGGAAGTAAAGCGGGTTGCGGAACAGGCCCTTAAGATGCTGCGCACACTCGCTTTAAAGAAGAATGTGACTATCGAGAGCAGATTTTCGGGAAAGTGTGTAATTCGGGCCAATCCGGATGATATACATCAGGTGGTTTTTAATCTGATAGAAAACGCCATTAAGTATAATATAGACGGAGGCAGCGTTACTGTCCTGCTTTTCAAACGGGACGGCCGGGTTTATCTCATTGTAAATGATACCGGCATCGGAATTCCGCGCGAGGATATGCCAAACATATTTGACAGGTTCTACCGTGTGGATAAAGCCAGAAGCAGCGATATTGGAGGAAGCGGGCTGGGGCTGGCAATTGTCAAGGATATGGTGTATAAGCATGGAGGCACGGTAACGGCGACGGCACGCGATTGCGGGGGCACCAGCTTCGAGGTGTCGTTTCCGGCATATGAAGCGGCGCCAGGAGAGAAGGTACAATGAGAAGATTACTTTCCGCCGTGTTGGTTATCGCCTCTCTTGTCGCAATATGCGGGTGCGCCGATAAAAGGGCGGAGCGGGAGAGCATTGAAACTATCTCTGTCTTCTATTTGTGCGGCGAGGAGATCCAGAAATCCGGAGAGCTGATTGCAAAACTGGATTTGCCTGTCTCAAAAGAAACGGATGAGCTCCATGCGGCACTTACCGCGATTACGGCGAAACCCGACAAAGACGGCTATTATTCCGCCTTTCCGCCAAGTGTCAGAATAAGCGCATATACTTTGGAGAACGGCGTTTTAACCGTAGATCTGACACAGGGCTATCTGAACCTTTCCAAAGTAGATAAGAATATTATATTAGCCTGCATGGTGCTTACGCTTTGCGCGCTGGATGAAGTCAGCCAGCTGAATCTCAATGTGGACGGTATTACGCTGGAGCATGGGCTGACTCCCGATATGATTATTCTGCAGGACTCGGAGACAAACGCCTTTGAGCAAAGAATAACACTTTATTACCCCGGTCCGGGTGACGACTTCCTGTATTCGGAGCACCGCATGCTCACAACCGGTTACGACAAGCTGCTTGCGGAATATGTAATAGATGAGCTTTTAAAGGGTCCTCAGGACTCTCAGCTTCATTCTGCTTTGCCGCAGGGCACGCAGATTCTTTCAATCGAGGTTTCCGGGGATCTGTGCACGGTCAATCTGTCCAGAGAATTTTATTCCAACAGGCCGGACATCGCGGCTTTGGAGAGAATGGCCGTTTACTCGATCGTTAATTCTCTCTGCTCAATATCGGGTATTCAGAGCGTTAAACTTCTCATAGACGGAGAGAAAATGGAGAAGTATGTCTATATTGACATCAGCGGTTCGATAAGACCCGAGATATATCTTTCCCGGGAGCTGCGTTTTCTCAGTTCGGATGTTATTATTCCCGTCTATCTGGCTACAGACACAAACGAACTGATTGCGATACCGTATATTGCGGACGCTTCGCAATACAGCTCAATGGAAGAATGCGCCGCTTATGCTCTCGTTTCGGGCCTTGAGGTATGCGGATATGTGAGCCCGGTACCGAAGTATACAAAGATTCAGTCCGTATATACGGAAAACCGCGTCTGTACCGTGGAAGTCAGCGAGGAGTTCATTTTCCCGGGAGCGGAACCCCGATTGAATTTAGCATTACAGGCGCTGGTAAATACCATCGTGGCTACTGGAGAAGCAGACAGGGTAGTCGTTATCTGCAGCGAGAGTAACCTGACCGGTATCGGAGGATTGGCTTTAAACCTATCTCATGTGATCAAATAAGACGGAGGCAGAATGCATAATAATACCGGAGACATGAAAGTTATTAATAACCGTGGCAGCGCAAATTCGAATGCATCGGCCGCCATCGTTAACGGGGCGCATCCCATGAATGAGCGTGAGCTGAGCCAAATAAGCAATCTTGCTTTGGCACATGTAGGAGATGCGGTTTATGAGCTGATGGTCAGGACTCATATGTGCATAAAAGGCGATTTCACCGCAGTTGCTCTCCACAGAGATTCTGTGGCGCGTGTTAACGCTCCTGCCCAGGCGAAAGCCGCAGCCGTGCTTTTACCGCATCTAAACGATAAAGAAAAAGATGTTTTCAGAAGAGCGCGCAATGCAAGAGTATCCAGTGTCCCGAAGTCCGCCGGACTATCCGAGTATCATGCGGCGACCGGGCTTGAGGCGCTTTTCGGATGGCTTTGGCTGCAATGCGAATACGCGAGGATCAATGAGCTGTTTTCGATTATCATGGAGGAGTAGGATATGCCGCTCGATACTCTGACGCTTTCCGCGGTAATTGAAGAACTTGACGGAGAGCTCGAGGATGCAAAAATCGATAAGATTCAGCAGCCGGAACACGATGTGCTTATCTTAACCGTCCGCGGACGCGGGTATACCCGTAAGCTGCTCGTATCGGCCGGCAGCGGGAGCGCGCGCCTGCATATTACAGAGCATGCCAGAGAAAACCCGCAGGAACCGCCTGCGTTTTGCATGCTGCTGAGAAAACACCTCGCCGGCGCCAGAATACAAGCGATAACCCAGCCGGGCGCAGACCGTATTGCAAGAATAGAGTGTCTTTCAACCGACGACTTGGGCGATACGGTATCAAGACAATTAGTAGTGGAGTTGACGGGAAAAACCACAAATATCGTCCTTGTCGGTCAAGACGGACGAATCATAGACTGTCTGCGCAAATCCGACGGAGGAGATGCCGGCAGAAGCATGATGCCGGGAATGTTTTACAGGTTTCCGGAAAAGCAGCTAAAAGCCGACCCTTTCGTGTTGACGAAGGAAGAGACAGAGGCTCTTTGGAAATCGGCCGATTATAATTCCGAAACAGACAAGTGGGTTCTTAAAACATTCGGCAGCCTGTCACCTTTGATGTGCCGTGAAGCATCGTTCAGAATTTTCGGAGACAGCAGCATACGCATTCATGAAGCTCCGGCAGTAAATTTCCCCGATGCGTTTTCGGAATTTATAGCGATATTCCGGGAAAAACGTACTGCTCCTTACCTTCTGTCGGAAGAGGGCATAGCTAAAGATATCTCTTGTATAGATATCAGGCAGTACGGACACCGCTTTGAGCTAAAACGGTACCGGTCATACTCCGAACTGCTGGACGCGTTTTTTACACTTAAGGAAAAGGAAGAGCGAAACAGGCAAAGAAAGCAATCGCTGATGAAAACAGCGAAAACGCTCCGGGACAGAGCCGAAAGAAAGCTCTCGGCACAGCGAGAAGAGCTCGGGGGCACTCTGGGCAGAGACGAACTCCGGGAGCATGGCGACATAATAAAGGCTAACATATACAGGATGGAAAAGGGCATGTCGGTGCTCACAGCCGAAAATTTCTTTTCACCCGACGGAGCGGAAAAACGTATTCCTCTGGATCCGAAGCTGACGCCGCAGCAAAATGCCGCGAAGTATTATAAAGCATATTCAAAGGCAAAAAAAGCCGAGTATTTTCTAAGAGAGCAGATCATCGCAACCAAAGCGGAGCTTGAGTATCTTGAAAGTATAGTAAGCGAGCTGGAGCTTGCCGATGGCGAAAAGGAAATATCGGACATACGCACCGAGCTTATCGAGCAAGGCTTTATTAAACCCCGGACAAATATGAGAAAAAAAGGATCACAGAGCGCTCCTATGCATTTCGTGTCTTCTGCGGGAATAGAAATACTGGTCGGAAGGAATAATTTACAGAACGACGCCATTACTTTCGGAACAGCGTTTCGCAACGATCTGTGGCTTCACACACAAAGAATTCACGGAGCTCACGTAATTGTTTCGCATGATTGGGATAATGTGGATGATACAACGCTCGCTGAAGCTGCCGGACTGGCCGCGTGGTTTTCCCAAGGCAGAGGAGATGCAGCGGTAGATGTGGATTATACAAGAGCCGGCAACGTCAAAAAGCCGTCCGGGGCACGTCCGGGAATGGTTATATACAGCGGGTTTAAAACAATTCGCGTAAGACCCGACCCGCTGCTCGCCGAAAGACTTATAAAACACAGGAAATGAGGCTGTTCTTAAAATATACCCGTAGTTAAATCTCGAAAAAGCCGCCGGAATACCGATCATTCCCGGCGGCTTTGGCCCGCAAGATTCTTATTTTACCCAACCGAGAAGAGAGCCGTCCTTTTTGCGTGTCTCAATAAAATCCAGGGCGCGGCTGATCATTTCCGCCGCTTCGATTCTGGTTAAATACCCGCTTCCGACTGTGTCCTGGACATCTGATATAATATTGCACATATCGAGATTTACGAGCGCCTGCAGTGCCCAGGCGGGTACGGAGTCACTGTAGCGGAAGGAGGAGACGGAAGCTACATCGGTGATGCCCAGCATATTGTTGAGCATAACGGCTGCCTCGGAGCCGGATATCGCGCTGTCGGCAGAAAAGACGATTGCACCGTTCGCGTCTGCGTATCCGGAAATTACGCCATCCAACAAAGCCGCGGAGACATAGGGCTTAACCCAGAAGGGCATTGAAGCATCGTCAGCGAATCCGGTTCTTAAAATATCTTTGAGCGGTTCGACCGATGCCGCGCTCATGCAGAGCGCCAGAAACTCCCCGCGGCTGACAATTTCATCGGGCTTGAAGTAATAGCTTTCGCTTATTCTGCCGCCTGTATAGATACTTTCTTCCGCAAGGCGATAGGCTGCATAAGCCGGTTCGTTTGAACTTATATCGGCATATGTCACCTTGCACTTCATTTTGTCGATGACAATACTGACGGTAGCTTTACCGGATACGTTTCCCTGTGAGTCGACTGCGGCGTAGGTAAATGAATCTTTTCCCTTTTTCCCTTCTTTAGGCATATACAGGAAAGTGTTGTCCTTGATATCCACCGTACCTTTTGCGGGTTCGGATTCAAGCCGGTAGCTTACCTGGTCGCCATCGGGGTCAGTTGAGTTGAAATATGCTTTCACGCAAACGTTTTTGTAGGTTCTGATCTCAATATCCTCTGCCACCGGTGCGGAATTGGTGCCTGTCCCTGTGGTAACCGATTCTATAACAACGGCGGAACTCCGCATTGGAAGGCAAGCTGAAAAAAGCAGCAGAGCGAGGGCTATGGATACAGCGCGAAGATAAACTGGCTTTTTCACAAAAAAGACCTCCCGGAATAGATTATGACTTTCGTCACTTCTATTTTTCACCGGAAGGTCCGTTTTATACCTGTTTTGGTTAATTTTTATCCTTCGGTTTTAAGATAATCGTTAAATGTTTTAAGAGCGGCGGCTTTGTTCTCTTCCGAAAGGATGACATACATGATGTAATTGCCTGCCGAATGGGTTTCGGCCTTTTCAAGCTTAGGCTTTTCTTCCGGCATATACTCATCCATCCAGGTTTCAAGCCTGAAGCTCAGATACTTGTCAAGCTCTGCAACCGCATCTTTTACCGAAACTCCGTCAGCAGTCTTAAATATGCCGAACTCGTCAATATCAGCGCCATAGGCGTTAATCCTGACATCGTACTCGCTGAAAAGAGTAAGGTCCAGCTTCATAGCCCCTGTCAGGTAAGATTCTTTCATTGCCGCGAAGCTGTCTGAGCCCAGAGTGTCGGCAACTAAGTCAGCCAGATCGGTTGTCGGCAGATCGTCACGGTATTCGGTTGTTTTCGAGCAGCCGAATAAGGCTGACAGCGCGCAAAGTGCAAGGATAAGCGACAGTATGCGATATCTCAAATTAATATCTCCTCTGCTTAAGGATAACCGTGTGTCCTTATATAGTTTATAACTTTTCCGAAACCTTCGGAATTAAGATGAATACCATCGCCGTTCTGGTACGCCTCAGGCAGCCAACCGTCTGCGCCGACAAGCACGGAGGCGGTGTTTAAAAAGCGAACTCCGCATTCTTCGGCTATATCACAGACCCATCTGTTAGCGGCGGAGATATTTTGATTGTTGATAGAACTCTGATGTTCATAATTCTCGGCGATGGGAAAAATCGATTGGAGAATAATTTTCGTATTCGGACTTAATTCTTTTATGTCGTTAACAAGCGAGGTGTATTCGGCTTTAAAGTATGTTTCGTCCATGAAAGATACTCCGTTGACACCAAGCGTTATTATCATATATTCGGGCATTTCTCTGATTACCGCGTCGCGTATGGTTATTTCGGTTCCGTCGCGCGGATATACTATAGTCGCAAAACCCTGGTACGATAAAGTAAGAGTTCCGCTGGAAGGCGTCCATACCTGCATTGTCTCTTTACCGCCGGACAGCATTTTATAGTATTTTAACCCATATGTCGTTGAGTCGCCGAGGAAAATAATTCTGTCAAGATAATCCTGGCCCATATCGGCAGTTTCGGTCAGCATTGAGGGTGAAGAAATTTCAAAGTCTGAATTTCCGCTGCCGGGGGGAGAGGTAACCGAAGTGCCGGCGGTCGGGGCCGTGGAAGCGGTCGGAGCGGAGGGGTTTACGGACGGAGCGGTTTCGGCCGGGTTCGTTTCGGTGCCTTCCGTAATTTTCGGAGTTTCCGGTGGGCTGGTATACTCCGCGGGCGCGGTCTGCGGAGGAACATTATCATAGTTTTCTTCGGGTGCGGGCGTTGGAGTATCTGGGGAGGAAGGGGCATCGGCAGATATCGAGCATGACGCGCAGATCACGATAAATAACATTACTGCGATAAGCAGAAAGAACAATCGCGTATACGATATGCGTTTCAAAGCGATACCTCCACAAATAAAATACCGAGCAGTATATTAACAGAAATATATCATAGTAGCAATAGCATTACAATACTAACAAAGCAGCGATAAGAGCACCGGGCTTCTTTACTTTACTATTATAGTGTGCTAAAATATCGGCAGGGTTTTGTCGGCTGATAATTAATTAGCCTGGAGGGTACATCATGAGAAAAAACAATAATAAAAGCCGCAACATGGATCTCTATAAGGCGATACTGACTCTGGAAACCGTTGAGGAGTGCAAAGCGTTCTTTGACGACCTTTGCAGCATAACCGAGCTTCTTGCCATGGAACAGCGCTTTGAGGTTGCAAGGCTTCTTTACAACGACATGATTTATAATGACATAATGCAGCGCACCGGAGCCTCCAGCGCAATAATAAGCCGCGTAAACCGCAGCCTGCTTTACGGCGCAGGCGGTTATTCGGTTGTATTTGACAGAGCAAAAGAGGCGAAAGATACCGATTGAGCGGATACTATTTCTTAGCACCTTATTATGACGCGCTTCAGGAAGAGGTAAACTATGCCGCTATTGCGGACTGGTGCGAGAATTGTTTTTCCCGTGCCGGCCGAGCTGTCCGCAGTGTACTTGATCTCGCTTGCGGTACAGGAACGCTGTCCTATATTCTGGCTGACAGAGGCTTTGACGTTACAGGTGCGGACATATCGGCGGAGATGCTGTCTGCGGCTGAATCCAAAAGGGCTAAGCGTGCCGCCGGAAACCCCTTATTCATATGTCAGGCTATGGATGGACTCGATCTGTACGGCACCGTGGATGCCGCGGTATGTACGCTCGACGGTGTGAATTATTTAGCGCGCGAAGAATTGCGAAGAGCATTCGGCAGAGCCGCGCTTTTTATCGAACCCGGGGGCGTCTTTATTTTTGACGTTCATTCGAGCGAAAAGTTCGAATGGATGCATGGGCGGATATTCAGAAGTGAGAGCGCGGACTCCTACTGCGTATGGTCGGCTGCAAGGGACGATAATTCCGGAAGAATCGTTTATGATATGGATGTGTTTGCAAAAAAAGGAAGCGCCTGGATAAGATCTTCGGAACGCCACATCCAGTACGAGTACGGAGCGGATGAGCTGCGCAAAGAACTTTTATCTTCCGGTTTCCGAAAAGTTGTAACTTCGGATGAAGACAACTCTATATCGGGCCCGGACGCTGCGCGACTATATATTTTTGCCGAACGCTAAAATAGAAATAATTTTGACTGAAAGCTGTTGACAATTAAAAACTCATATAGTACAATACTCCACGCCGCCGAAAATACCGAGCTGTTTCGGTGTTTGAGGGAGCATAGCTCAGCTGGGAGAGCACATGCCTTACAAGCATGGGGTCACAGGTTCGAGCCCTGTTGTTCCCACCATAATTTGGCCGAGTAGTTCAGTCGGTTAGAACGCTAGCCTGTCACGCTAGAGGTCGAGGGTTCGAGTCCCTTCTCGGTCGCCAATACTTCCTGAGTTGCGGATCTTGTGTCCGCCCGATACGAGGAAGTATCTGCCTCGGTAGCTCAGTTGGTAGAGCAGAGGACTGAAAATCCTCGTGTCGACGGTTCGATTCCGCCCTGAGGCACCAAAGCGCAGCCAATAGGCTGCGCAGATTGCGGGCATAGCTCATTTGGCAGAGCGCCACCTTGCCAAGGTGGAGGTAGCGAGTTCGAATCTCGTTGCCCGCTCCAATTAAAACAAGGACAGTTTAACCTGTCCTTGTTTCATTTTGCCCAATAGTATGCTGCTCTTATTTTCTCTTTCCGGAAACACTCCAAATGGCCAGCGCAAAGAACAATGCGCCGGTGGATAATAAAATAATAATACTCAGCGCGTCACTAATCTCCCTGCTGCCGTATTTAAAGGTAATTCCCATAGCTTCCCTGAAACTTGGTGCGTATTTCGATGCTTCGCCGGTGAAAGCCTTTGTCATGGCATCATCCATCATGACTTTCCGAAGAAGCGACGCGGCATGGGAAGGCGGAAAAAGCTTAATAACCCACTGAACGGAAGACGGCAGATTGCCTATCGGGATATAGATGCCTGTCAAAAAGCCTATCACAGTCCCGACAATCGTGCTTGCCGTAGAAAATGCGTTTTCACTGTTAATGAATGAAATAATAAAAAACGTCAATGCTGTGTTGGCAAAGGCGGACAGAAGAATTATGCCGAGGACTTTTATAAGCGCACTGATACCGATAAGAGTTCCGTTGTTTGCCGCAATATAAATCTGCGACAGGACAAGCGTTACAAGCGACAGAATTACACCGATGATAAAAGCCGAGAAAACATAACCTCCCGAGATGCTCCATCTCTTTATAGGCGACGAAATAAAATCCTTGTTAATTTTTCTTGTCTTGTCATTTATCATGATGCCGAAAGCGCCCATAGTCGTTGTCACTGTGGTTATTGAAAGCAAACCGGCCATGACCCAGTTATCCATTATTTCTTTCGCGTTTTCAAAACTGCTCAATCCGGCGGAATAGACTCTCCCCAGGAAAAGGATATAGAGGCCGATAATAATAAACGAAGCAAGTAAAGAGAAAAAAACCGAAGCCTTATCACGGAAAAATACTAAAAGGTTGCGTTTAGTGAAACCTATCAAGATTCTCTAAGCTCCTTTCCGGTGATGTTTATGAATGCATCGTCCATTGTTCCGGCGGTGACCTCGAAGCCGGAAATATACGGCTTAACGGATTCAATAATCGGCAGGGAGTCGATTGTCCGCTTTATGCTAACGGTTATTTTATCGGTATTGACGGTAAAGGATATATTGTTATTACTTAATATTGAATAAGCTTTGCCGCAATCGGTGCAGGTTATGGTCAGTTTGTCGCTCGAATACATTTCCCGCAGATCAAAAGGAGTGCCTTTTGCCGCTATCTCACCGTTGTCAATCACTATAACAAAATCAGCCTCAGCCGCCTCTTGCATATAGTGTGTTGTCAAAAACACGGTCATACCGGATTCATTCCGGAGCTTTTGAACGGTTTCCCAGACGTTCGCACGGGTCTGCGGATCCAGACCGGTCGTAGGTTCGTCCAAAAACAAAATTTTAGGTGTATTGACAAGCGCTCTTGCTATATCGCAGCGCCGCCGCTGCCCCCCGGAGAGTAAACCGTAAGGCCGCTTCATTATCTCTTCAACTCCGGCCAGTTCTGCTGCTCTTTTCACAGACGCACGGAGCGTGTTTCCCCTCAGCCCGTAAAGAGAAGCGCGAAAGCGCAGATTTTCCTCAACTGTCAGAAGCCTATCCAACAATCCGTCCTGAAATACCGCACCTATAGATCGGCGGATCGCATCGTCTTCTTTGCCGAGCAAGTGACCGTCAACAAGGACCGTACCGCTGTCCGGCTTGAGAAAAGTGCATATAATATCGATGGTAGTTGACTTTCCCGCGCCGTTGGGACCCAGGAATGCAAAGAGCTTTCCTGCCTCGACATAAAAGTCAAGGCCTCTGACTGCTTCTACTTTGCCATAGGATTTGCGAAGACCGTTAACTTGCACTATCTTTCCCATCATCCACTCTCCTTGGTACATATTACTGTTGAGATGCAACTGCGCTCAAATATATTTCTGCTGTGTTCTTATGTCCGGCCATTCGGCAGAGCAGAATTATCGAGAAGGCATATGGAAGTCGTGTTTTTATCCGGGCCGCTGAGCGTATAAAACCTCGCCCCGAATGCCGAAAATTCCGCATTATGGCATTCATCTCCGAATATAACGCGGTTTATAAAAATACCGCTGCCGGTCATCTTTCCGTATGCTTCTTTTAAAGTCCATATCCGCAAAAAGCGCGGCTGCGGATCTTTTGAAATGTAAGATAACTCGAAAGGCCCGCAGACTCTTTGCGCAACGTGAGCGTTGAAAGGGCGCGGAAGTTCCGTGTCTATACCTACAGGAACTGCGGCGGTTATACATACAACCCAATTACCGGAGTGTGAGACACTGAACTCCAAACCGGTACCAGGCGCTTGGGGCTTGCCTTGAGCATTTACCGTAATGGTTATATCTTCTGCGCGAATTCCGCTTATTTGCGATAGCATATCTCTTGCCAGCAGCTCACCGGCACAACTTCTCATTCGGGCCGGTGCGTTCGCCATTCTCAAAACTCTGGCACGCTTTTCGGGCGACATCATTTCAAGTGCGGCCAGCTCCGACTCGGAGGTCATATTTCCGATATTTAAATAACGCACATGCATAAAAAACCGCCCTTTCCCCTGAATAATAATATAAAGGGCGAAAGGGCGCAAGCTATTATACCGTCCGTCAGTCAAATGACGGGTTAACGGCATATATGTTCTTTTGATCAAGCCTTTCGGTAGCAAGGCGCAGTCCTTCGCCGAATCGCTGGAAATGTACGATTTCCCGCGCGCGAAGGAATCGTATGGCGTCTGAAACATCCGGGTCATCGGACATTCTGAGAATATTATCATAGGTTACGCGTGCTTTCTGCTCGGCGGCCATGTCTTCCGTAAGGTCTGCTATCATATCCCCCTTTACCTGCATTGAGGAAGCGCTCCATGGGAAACCCGAGGCGGCTGTAGGATAGATGCCGGCCGTGTGATCGACGAAATAATTGGCGAATCCGCTGTCCATCAATTCGCGTTCTTTCAGGTTTTTTGTCAGCTGGTATACAATGGTCCCCACCATTTCAAGGTGGCCGAGCTCCTCCGTGCCGATGTCTGTTAAAAGCCCCTTGAGCTCAGGATAAGGCATGGAATATCTTTGGCTCAGATACCTTAGCGACGCGCCGAGTTCCCCGTCAGGGCCGCCGTATTGCGATATAATAATCTGGGCAAGCTTAGGGTTGGTTGTCGATATGTTTACGGGATATTGCAGCTTTTTTTGATATATAAACATCAGCGGGCTCTCCTTTCAGTGACGTCCCAGGGCCAGGGATTATCGAGCCAGGTATAGCCGTTTTTCGTCACATCGGTCTGAAAAAGGGGACCGTACAGTTCGATATATTTAGCGGCGCCCTTTTTGTATAGTTCCACGTAGTCAAGATATAGCTTGAGAGCTTCCGTGTCAGAACGGTGCGTATCCAAATATAAGCCAAGCTCGTTTATCACGAAGCCGAGGGCAGACAGCTCCCCGATAGGGGTTGATGTGTCTGCCGCACCCGGAACGACATTTTTCCAGGGGAGATCTAAACCGGGGAACAGAGTTCCCCGTGAAAGCGCTTTTGCACTGTCGTATTTCTGCTGGTTCATGCCCTGGAAGGGCACAAAAGGTACAGACAGAGGAGCGCAGGAGGGAAGTGTACCCTTCATATAGCCACAGTCAAAAGTCGTGTTTTCCGTATTTTGTTCCATCAGTGCCTCCGATTTATTTATATTGCCGTTGATAGCGGCAAAGACGATATTGTGTCGTCTATAAGACAGGATATGAAACGGGACCATATATTGTGCATAAGTGCGGTGTATGTTTGGAAAACGGGGAAATTATTGTGTGATGTTACCTGTCGCGTTTCATTGACAAAAAAAATGACGGCATATATAATGTTTTTTGGTTAATAAGGTATAGTAGGTAATAGCTGGAATAACTGAGCATCAGATAATATATAAAGTTTTAAAGGAGAGTTATAATGAACGTTTGCGAAATTATGAAACAGCGCATGGCCTTTTCCTTCGAAGTGTTCCCGCCTAAGACGGACTCCGGAATGGTTAAGCTGATCGGAAAGGGCGGGGTCATGGACCAGCTCTACACGATGAAGCCGGACTATATCTCCTGCACCTACGGTGCCGGTGGAACCAATGTCGGTAAAAACCTCGAAGTCCTCAAGGCTGTTAAGGCATCCGGTGTCGCTGTACCGGTTACGCACTTCACCTGTATCGGCAATACCCGTGAGGGAATCAAAGAGCAGCTGCAGGCATATCTGGATAACGGTATCGACCATATACTGGCTCTGCGCGGAGACCTTCCTTACGGCTGGACCGGAACGGGCGGAGACCTGCACTATGCAACCGAACTGGTTAAGTTTATTCGCGACGAATTCGGAAAGAAATTTACCATCGCAGTTGCCGGCTCTCCCGAAGGCCATATCTCCTGCCGCAGTCTCGAAGCGGATATCTCGTTCCTTAAGCAGAAACAGGACGAGGGTGCCGATTATATCATGACTCAGTTGTGCTGGGATATGGATCAGTTCCGCTACTGGATGGATGCCATAAAAACAGCCGGTATCACAATGCCTGTTGATGTAGGTATTATGCCCGTTCTGGCTGCCGACTCAACGATTAACATGGCGCTCTCGCGCAACGGATGCGTTATGCCCAGGGCCTTATGCGAACTGATTTCGAAATACTGGATATTCCCCAACCCCTTCGCTCCCAATGAATCCGAGGAATCTATCGCCGCTAAAAAGGCTGACTTTAAAAAAGCCGGTATTGAGTACACAATTAAGCTTATCGATGAGTATCGCGTATGCGGAATTAACGGAATTCATCTTTATGCGCTTAACAAGTACGAGGATGTCGCTTACCTCGTAAAAGAGTCCGGCATAAAGGATATGTAAGTACCCGCGCTGGAAATTGTGTTATCTGACTGAGCAGACCATCGAAACCGTATTAAGCAGTTTAAGTAAACTGCGAAACTAAATAGCATTATTCTAAATATATAAGGAGGATACTAAATGCTGGACCCGACCAAATTCAAAGACTGGCAGATTGCCGAGGAAGCTGAAAAATCACTTCCCAGCATAGATTATTTCCGTGAGAAGATGGGCCTTTTACCCGACGAGATTATTCCTTATGGCAAAACCCCCAAGCTTGATTTCATTAAGATAATGAATCGTCTCAAGGACAAGCCCGACGGCAAGTATATCGAAGTAACGGCTATCACGCCTACTCCTCTGGGAGAGGGTAAATCGACCACATCGCTCGGCCTTATCGAGGGACTCGGCAAGCTCGGCAAGAACGTGGGCGGATGTCTGCGTCAGCCTTCGGGCGGCCCCACAATGAACGTCAAGGGTACCGCTGCCGGCGGCGGAAACGCGCTTTTAATACCCATGACTGAGTTTTCGCTGGGTCTTACCGGTGATATTAACGACATAATGAACGCCCACAACCTCGCTATGGTTGCTCTAAACGCCCGTATGCAGCACGAGGCTAACTATGACGATGCTCAGCTTGCAAAGCGCAACCTGAAGAGACTCGACATTGACCCGGAGAGAGTTGAAATGGGCTGGGTTCTGGACTTCTGCGCCCAGGGACTCAGAAATATCCGCATCGGTATAGGCGGCAAGCAGGACGGCTTCGAAATGAATTCCAAGTTCGGAATAGCGGTAGGTTCGGAGCTCATGGCAATCCTGGCGGTCGCCCGCGACCTCGCCGATCTTCGCGACCGTATAGGCAAAATTATTGTCGCTTATGACAAGAAGGGCAATCCCGTTACCACCCATGACCTTGAGGTCGACGGAGCTATGTGCGCATGGATGCGCAATACCATTAACCCGACCCTTTGCTACACCGTTGAGCATCAGCCCTGCTTTGTGCACGCAGGACCTTTCGCGAATATCGCGATCGGCCAATCCTCCATCATAGGCGACCGTCTCGCACTCAAGCTTTTCGATTATCATGTCACTGAGTCGGGATTTGCGGCGGACATCGGATTTGAAAAGTTCTGGAACGTCAAATGCCGTCTGAGCGGCCTTAAGCCCAACGTTTCTGTTCTCGTTGCGACGATTCGCGCTCTCAAGATGCACGGCGGCGGACCGGCTGTCGTTGCCGGAAAGCCTCTTCCCACAGAGTATACTCAGGAGAATCTTGAGCTTCTTGAAAAGGGCTGCGAGAACCTGTTCCACCATGTGGCCAACGTTAAGAAGTCCGGCATCAATCCGGTTGTATGCATTAACAAGTTCTATACCGACACGCCCGCGGAAATCGCTCTTATAAAGCGCCTGTGCGACGAGAATAATGTACGCTGCGCTCTTTCCGACCATTGGATGAAGGGCGGAGAAGGTGCCATCGAACTGGCCGAGAAGGTTGTCGATGCCTGCAACGAACCGGTCGATCTCAAGTACCTGTATCCGCTTGAAATGCCTCTTCGCCAGCGCGTCGAACTTATCGCGAAAGAAGTCTACGGCGCCGACGGCGTCGACTGGGCACCCTTGGCCATAGAGAAAGCAGAGCGCTTTGAGTCGGATCCGTATTATGCCGATTTCTCTACAATGATGGTAAAGACCCATCTGTCGCTGTCTCATGAGCCCACCTGGAAGGGCGTACCGAAAAACTGGAGACTGCCGATCAGAGACATTCTTGTATACGGCGGCGCAAGGTTCCTTTGCCCGATGGCCGGGTCAATCAGCATGATGCCCGGAACCAGCTCTGATCCCGCTTACCGCCGCATTGATGTTGACACAGAGACCGGCAAGGTTTCCGGACTGTTCTGACATCGGCAAACACATCTGTTAATCAGCTAACCGCAAAACGGCTCGTGCGTTAGGCCTTGCCTGACGCACGAGTTCCGATGTATAAGGAGGTAAACATGACTTTTTCAGATAAGAGCTGCAAGGAATTCACCGTCGAGCTGGCTAGCAAAGCATCTGTTCCCGGAGGAGGAGGAGCGTCCGCACTATGCGGCGCGCTGGGATGCGCCCTCGGAAACATGGTAGGCTCGCTTACAGTGGGCAAGAAAAAATACGCCGACGTTGAAGATGAAATTAAGGCGGCAATGGAGAAGGCCGAGTCTGTCTGGCGCGAGCTTCTCGATTTGATCCAGAAAGATGCCGATGTTTTCGAACCGCTTTCCAAGGCTTACGGGCTTCCGAAGGACACCGAAGAACAAAAGGCATATAAAACCGAGTATATGGAAAAATGCCTCAGAGACGCATGCTCCGTACCTGTGGCTATAATGGAAAAATGCTGCGAGTCAATTGATCTGTGTAAAATATTCGCCGACAAGGGAAGCACTCTGGCAATCAGCGACGCAGGTGTGGGTGTTGCATTCAGCAAGGCGGCTCTGCTCGGAGCGAGTCTGAATGTATTTATCAATACGAAAGCAATGACGGATAAAGAGTACGCCGCGTCACTGAATACAAAAGCAAATAATATGATAGCTAAGTACACCGTTTTGGCCGACGAAATATTCGCCGGTGTGAACGAGCGTTTGAATTGAGGTAGAATAATGGCACAGATATTAAGCGGAAAAGAAGTCGTTGCGGCTATTAAGGAAAAAATGCTTGCCGATGTGGCCGAGCTGAACGCAAAAGGCATTACTCCCACATTGGGCATTATACGTGTCGGAGAGCGCGGAGACGATATAATGTACGAAAAGGGTGCTACAACCCGCTGCAAGAGCGTGGGCGTTGCAGTTAAGAATTATCTCCTTTCGGAGACCGTTACACAAGATGAGCTCCTTGCCGTTATAGATGAGGTCAACAAAGATAAATCCGTTCACGGAGTCTTACTTTTCAGACCTCTTCCCAAGCACATTGACGATGAGACGGTTCGTAACGCTCTTGCTGCCGAAAAGGACGTTGACGGTATTACCGATCTGTCGATGGCCGGTGTTTTCACGCTTGCTGACAAGGGTTATCCTCCTTGCACGGCCGCGGCCTGCATTGAAATACTTGACCATTTCGGAATCGATGTCAAGGGGAAAAGGGTTGCCGTAGTCGGAAGAAGCCTTGTTGTGGGCAAGCCGGTGGCAATAATGCTGCTTGCAAAGCACGCGACTGTTACGATCTGCCACACAAGAACCGTGGATATGGCGTCAACATGTAAAAATGCCGAGATAATAATCGCTTGCGCGGGAAAAGCAGGTCTGGTAGGAACAGACTGCCTCGCAGAGGGTCAGGTTGTTGTTGATGTCGGTATCAACTATGATGCGCAGGGTAATTTCCTCGGCGGAGATGTCGTTAACGAGGCGCAGGAAATCGTTGCGGCTGTCACCCCGGTTCCCGGCGGTGTCGGAACGGTTACCACGAGCGTTCTTGTCAAGCATGTGATCGAAGCCGCCAAGAAAGCGATCTGAAGCTAAAATACTCGGATAAAGCAAATAAAAGTGTTGTTATACAGCGTTTGATTTGCTATAATAAAATAAGAAAGGGTGTGCGGTTGGCATGATTGATTTTAATGAAGAACTCAAGGTAATCGGCGAATATAAAACAGTACCGTTAGCCAAGGGAGTTCAAAGACCGCCTATGCCCAAAAGGAATACCCCGATTTCCCCGCTGGAGAACTATAAGAGGTTTATCAAAAGGGACAAGCCGATATGGACTCCGACCGGGTCTGATTTTATAACGTTCATACCCCGCATAATTCCCGATAACGTAGCCCGCGGTTTTGTTTTCGACTCTGATCCTATCGACAATGTCAAAGAAGCCGGCGGCAAGGATATGTTCGGCGTAGAGTGGGAATTTGTTCCCGTTGTCGGCGGCAGCATGGTTCGCCCCGGCAATCCTTTAAAGATTCCCGATATAACAAAGTGGGAAGAGTACCTTGAATTCCCCGATTTGTCGGCATATGATTGGAAGGGCAGCGTCGAACGCAACAGGCATGTGCTTTTTAATGACAATGTCACAATGATCTGGGTCCAGACAGGCCTTTTTGAAAGGCTTATCTCCTTTATGGAATTTGAGAATGCTGCCCTCGCTCTAATCGATGAGGATCAGCAGGATTACGTTCACTCGCTTATGGACAGGCTTTGCGTGTTTTATGACGAATACTTTGATTATCTAAAGAAGTATTACGATGTTAATGTGATCTACTTCCATGACGACTGGGGTTCTCAACGCGCACCTTTCTTTTCCCGGGCGACATGCGAAGAAATGATTATGCCTTACCTTAAGCGAGTCTGTGAGTCTGCGCATAAAAGAGATATTTTCATTGATTTTCACAGCTGCGGCATGGTCGAGCCCCTGTTGCCCTGCATGATAGAGGCCGGCTGCGACACCTGGTCCGGTCAGCCAATGAATGACAAACTAAAAATGCTGTGCCTGTACGGTGACAGGATAACTCTTAACCTGTCTCCTTACGCCGCGTTCAGCGCGGCACCCGAAGAACTGACTAAAGCTACGGAAGAGTTCCTTAGTACCTATGGAGACTATATTTCGAGCATAATCATCAGCCCGATGATGGCTACCAGTGACATGTACGAAATGGTTTACAGATTCTCCCGCAAAAAACTGGCTGAATGAACGCACTAATAAATAAGAGAGGTTTTCAGCATGATTATTATCGGCGAAAAAATTAACGGCTCGATTCCCTCGGTAGCAAAGGCTATTGCGGAAAAAAATGAAGACTTTATCCGCGACCTGGCAGTTAAACAAGCCGAAGCCGGCGCTACTTTTATCGATGTCTGCGCATCTGTAGCGCCTGAGATCGAAGTAGAAACCCTTAAATGGCTTATTAACGTAGTACAAGACGCGGTTGACACTCCTCTTTCAATCGATAGCCCCAACGAGAAGTGCCTTGTCGAACTTATTCCCGTATGTAAAAAACCGGGTCTGGTAAACTCTGTTTCGATGGAAGGCAATAAGGTAGACACCATTTTCCCAATTATCGCAAATACCAAGTGGGAGTGCTTTGCGCTTCTTTCAGATGACAAGGGCATCCCGCGCACAGCTGAAAGGCGCCTTGAAGTTTTCGATAACCTGATGGTAAAAGCTAAGCAATACGGCATTGCCCCGGCTCGGCTCCACATAGACCCGCTGGTAGAAATGCTCTGCACATCCGAGGACGGAATCAGCATGGTTACTACGGTCATCAGAGAGATTAAATCCCGTTACCCCAGCATTCATGTTTCCGGTGCAATAAGCAATATATCGTTTAATCTGCCTGCTCGTAAGCTCGTTAATATGGGCTTTGTATGTCTTGCTATGAACGCCGGAATGGACAGCGGTATTTTCGATCCGCTAGATAAGACTTTGATGGGTATAATCTACGCAACCGAGGCTTTGCTCGGATATGACGAACTGTGCATCGAATATATCGGTGCTTACAGGGAAGGTATTATCGCAGCTCCAGCAGTTAAAAAGTGACCACGTAGAATCATAAATAATAATATTTCAGGAGGAATCATTCATGTCTAAAGTCCAGGAAGTAGCAGCCGCTGTTGAAAATGGCAAGGTAAAAATCGTTGCCGGACTTGTTCAGGAAGCTCTTGACGAAGGTTGCGCAGCAGACGAGATTCTTAATGTCGGTATGATCGGTGCTATGGCTGTCGTCGGCGAGAAGTTTAAGAACAATGAAATCTTTGTTCCCGAGATGCTCATCGCAGCCCGCGCCATGAAAAAGGGTATCGAAGTGCTGACTCCCGTTTTAAAGGCTCAAGGCGCAGAGCCTGTCGGCAGACTTATACTTGGCACAGTCGCAGGTGACCTGCATGACATAGGTAAAAACCTTGTTGGAATGATGATCGAAGGAGCCGGCTTTGAAGTTATTGACCTCGGCGTCGATGTACCGGCTGAGAAGTTTATCGAAGCCATGAAGGAAAACCCCGATGTCAAGATAGTTGCTCTCTCGGCTCTTCTTACAACCACAATGCCGGCCATAAAAGACACCATTGACGCTATTGTCGCTTCCGGTCTGAGAGACACGGTTAAGATCATGATCGGCGGAGCCCCTGTCACTCAGGCATTTGCCGATGAAGTCGGCGCAAACGGATATTCAGAGGATGCGGCCTCCGCAGCCCAGCTGGCAACAAAGCTTCTCGGCTGATTATCGATATAACAGCACGGACGGGTCCGACGGCATAGCCGTCGGACCTATTTTCGTATTCAGATTACATAAGTATTTTTCATTGAACGCGATAGTCATGTACGGTCTTTATTATTGCGGAACGCCGTTATATTTGATAGAATCAAAAAGATATTATTTCAATCTCAAATTCACTCGCATGAAAATTTGGGGAAGTTTGTGTTAAGCGCCTGTCATTCGGCATGAAAGCAAGCGAGTTTATCCCGGGTGAATGATCACTGCCGACCGCAATTGCGGCGCAGTGTTGCGGATTGAGCATAGTCCGGATAAAAAAATATACTCGGAGGTGTGATATGCGCAGGTATCGTCGTTTTCTGCCATTCATATTGATTGCGGCAATGATGTTATATTTATTCTCGGGATGCTTTAAGATCGAACGAACCGCCTTAGATGATAGTGATAAAGAATGGCCGGATATTTCTCTCCCCGCTGTCTCTCCTTCCGATCCGGTTATAACGGAAAAACCGCAGGAAACGCCTCTGACCGGAGTTGCCGCAGACCGAAGAGACCCTTTCACCCACCTGTTCGGGAACGGCACGGATAATATTACGGTTATGATATACATATGCGCAAGTGACTTAGAAAGCGGATACGGATGCGCAACAACGGATATAATCGAAATGCTTGAAGCTAAATCTTCGGATAAACTGAACATTATATTACAGACCGGCGGAACGAAAAGCTGGCAAAACGACACAATCAGCAATACTCACTCACAACGCTTCAGAGTGGCCGAGGATGAGCTTGAGCTGATAGACGACAGCCTGGGAAAGCTTGATATGACGGAGCCTGAAAACCTGGGAGATTTCATTTCTTTTTGCGCGGAAGAATATCCGGCCAACAGAAATATCATGATTCTATGGGACCATGGCGGCGGTACTCTCAGCGGTTACGGATATGACGAAGTGTACGATTACTCAAACGGTGACTCAATGACTCTGGATGAGATACAATATGCTCTGGACATAGGAGGGGTGCTCTTTGAGATAATCGGTTTCGATGCCTGCCTTATGTCCACGGTTGAAACGGCGTACGCGCTTTCCGATTACGCGGATTATATGCTCGCGTCTCAAAAAACCGAACCGGGTTGCGGCTGGTTTTATACAGGCTTTCTTACTGAGCTGGCAAAAAACACTTCAATGCCCGCGCAGGAGCTGGCCAAGAGAATAGCCGATGATTTCGTAGGTCAAAGCGCGCTTGAAGATTACTCGTCCGAAACAACGCTGGCGCTGGTGGATCTTATGCAAATGGGCAGTCTTATCAAAGCGCTTCGCGAATATTTCTCTCAGGCAGACACACAGCTTAAGGATGGCGGATTTGCCGACGTTTCGCGCGCGAGAGCAGAGTCCGGAGCATCGAGAGCTCTTTACAGCGACTATGACCACGTTGATTTAGTCTCGCTGGCGCAAAACCTTCAAAACGATGCTTCGGGAGAGCTAATAAAAGCGGTCGAGGAATCGGTAGTGTATTTTAACTACTTTAACACGACGGATGTCAACGGAATATCCATCTATTTCCCATATACGAATCTAAGCTATACAGACAGAATGATGAGATTATACAACGCGATAGGTTTCGATAAAGAATACGTCAATTTTATAACCGGATTCATTTCGGTTATGCTGGGCGGACAGATTGACGGAGAAAACGATCAGTTACAAACTGAGGACTGGTATGACCAAGAGCTCGTCAATAATTATGAGATATATTACAACGACGAGTCATCGGTCTATAATGAGCTGGAGGTAGAGGAAAAGGGAGACAATTACGTCCTTTCGCTTACGCAGAAAGAATGGGATAGCGTTGTCGGTATACAAATGCAGGTATATCTTGATGACGGTGAAGGATTTATAGATCTTGGAAGCGATAACATGTATGAGTTCGACGATGACGGCGACCTGCTGATTACTTTCGACAATACATGGGTATCCGTCAACGGTCAGACGGTTTGCTTCTACGCGGAATACGAGGCTGAGACCGCCGAAGGCTTCTGGTACACGTACGGCAGCGCAGCGGCGCTGGTGAACGGAAGGTACGCGGATATCATAATAATGTGGGATGACAATAACCCGTACGGCTATGTGGCAGGCGCGAGATATGATTATGAGGGGACGCTGTCGCAAAAGGGCTACGCGCCTATGAACGACGGCGATGAGATCCAGTTTTTGTGCGATTATTATACATATGACGGTGAATTTGATGATGTGTACAACTTCAATGATCCTATTGTCGTCTATGGTGCCCTGACCGTCGGATACGAGGATATAGGTCTCGGAGATTGCTATGTCTTCTATCAGCTCACGGATATTTACGGCAACCATTACTGGACAGAGCCTGTGCTGTTCTATGACTGATTCCGGATGTAACGTCTGCCCGCGCGGATGCGGAGCGAACAGAGCGGCCGGTGAAAAGGGTTTTTGCAGCGCCGGGTTATTACCTGTAGTGGCCAGAGCGGCGGCACACTATTGGGAGGAACCGTGTATCAGCGGGGAACGCGGATCGGGAGCCGTTTTCTTTTCCGGCTGTGCGCTCAAATGTGTGTATTGTCAGAATTACCAAATCAGTTATCAGATTATTGGCACGGAACTTACGCCGTCCCGACTTCGAGAGGTAATCGACCGTTTGGTAGATACCGGGGTACACAATATAAATCTTGTTAATCCGACCCATTATCGGGACGCCATTCTCGAAGCCCTGGAAAAACCGCTTCCCGTGCCTGTTGTTTATAATTGCGGCGGCTATGAATCGATTGAAACACTGCGGATGTTTGACGGAATAATCGACATCTATTTGCCTGATTACAAGTATTCAGACGACAGTCTTGCCGAAAGATTCTCATGTGCGCCGGACTATTCCGAAAGAGCCGGCGAAGCTATATTTGAGATGTATCGCCAAACAGGTCCGTATAAATTTGATAGGGACGGCCTGATGCGTTCGGGATTGATAGTGCGCCACCTGATGCTGCCGGGGCATGTTGAGAACACAGTCGGCGCAATTCGATGGTTTGCACGGAATTTTGTAAAAGGAGAGGCTAAATTCAGCCTCATGAGACAGTATATACCCTGCGGTAATGCCGACCGATATCCCGAACTGACACGAAGACTTACCGAAAGCGAATATGCGGCAGCGGAACAGTCACTTTTGGATTTCGGAATTGAGGACGGGTATGTTCAGGACGTCGAATCGGCGAGTGATGCTTATGTCCCGCAATTTGATTGTACCGGAGTATTTTGAATGGAACTCGAGGAACTCAGAAAAAAAGCGCTCTCCCTGCCGACTAAGCCGGGAGTCTATGTAATGATGGACAAGAGCGGCGCTGTTATCTACGTAGGTAAAGCCAAGCAGCTCAGAAGCCGTGTTTCCGGCTATTTTCGTGACAGCGATCACGATGTGAAAACAACTGTTATGGTTTCGAAGGTGAACGATTTTGACACAATAATCGTCGGAAGCGAATTTGAAGCCTTGGTGACCGAGAACTCACTCATAAAACATCACAGCCCGAAGTACAACATTAAGCTTAAGGACGACAAAGGCTATCCTTATGTGCGTTACGATTTAAAGGAGGAATACCCGCGCTTTAAAATCGTATCAAAGAAGCAGGATGACGGGGCCAGATATCTCGGTCCGTTCGGCAGCAGGACGGTTATGCGCGAAGCGATTGATTCTATCAATAAGGCTCTGCGCCTTCCGACCTGCAGCAGAAGGTTTCCCCAGGATATCGGCAGAGAAAGGCCGTGCCTCAATTTCCATATGGGGATATGTTCCGGATGGTGCCGGGGTAAACCGGGAAGCGAGGAGTATAAGGCGCTTATCGTACAGGCACGCATGCTTCTGGAAGGTAAAAACAGCGAGCTTTGCACCATGCTGACCGAACGTATGGAGGAAGCGGCTCAAGCGCTTAGGTTTGAACAAGCCGCGGAACTGCGCGACAGACTCAAGGCGATTTCGTCACTATCCGAAAGACAAATGCCCGTTTCCGCGGCTGCATCCGACTGTGACATCGTAGGTTATTATCGCGGAGCCGCGAAGGCCTGCTTTGCTATTTTAAAAAATGTTGAAGGCAGGCTGATGGACAAAGATTACCGTGTTATCAATGTTCCCTTTGAGGATGACGCCGAGGCGTTGTCTACTCTTCTGGTTCAGTACTATACCTCACGAGGCGCATGTCCGTCCGAAATAGCTTTGCCGTTGGAACCGTCCGGAGTTGAAGCTCTTGAAAGACTGTTATCGGAAGATGCGAAAAGAAAAGTAACGCTCACGATACCAAAGCGCGGAGAGAAGGCCCGCCTTGTATCATTAGCGAATATCAATGCTTTTGAAGAGTGTGAAAGGGCTTCAAGTATTGAAGAGAAAGTACTCAAAACGCTTGAATGGCTGCAGAAAGCCCTCTCGCTCCCGAATCTGCCCGAAAGGATAGAGGCTTATGACGTATCCAATACGGGTGACAGCGAAATAGTCGGCTCCATGACGGTTTTCGATAGGCAGAAGCCGGTTAAAAAAGATTACAGACGATTCCGCATGAAGACACTGGAAAAACGTGATGATTACGCCAGTATGCGTGAGATGCTGAAAAGAAGGATCGAAAGGTATCTCGGCGGTGACGAGAAGTTTTCCACACTTCCGGACTTGATATTAATTGACGGCGGTGCCATGCATGCCGCCGTCGGAAGAAATGTACTCAAAGAGGCAGGTATTGACGTGCAGGTATTCGGTATGGTCAAGGATGACCGGCATAAGACAAGAGCGCTTGTTTCTCCCGAAGGAAAAGAGATTGGCATTTCGGCTAACCCCGCCGTGTTTTCCTTTATCGGAAGGATACAGGAGGAGACACACAGATTCGCAATTGAGTACAACACAAAGCTGCATACCTCCTCCGCAATTAATTCCTTGCTTGACAAAATAAGCGGCATAGGCGAAAATAGACGAAAAGCGCTTATAAAAGGATTCGGAAGTATTAAAGCTATTAAAGCGGCGGGAATTGACGAGCTTTCGAAGTTCGTGCCTAAAAAAGCCGCTCAATCTGTTTACGATTATTTCCACTGCATGGAAGAGGAAGAAAAATGAGAATTATTACCGGCATTGCCAGAGGAAGGCGCTTGCGGGAACCCGAAGGATATTTAATCCGCCCGACAACCGATAAAGTGAAGGAAGCGGTCTTCAATATAATTCAGTTTGACATCGAGGGAAGAACGGTACTTGATCTTTTCTGCGGAACCGGTCAGTTAGGCATAGAAGCGTTGAGCAGAGGCGCTGCTTCCTGTGATTTCGTTGACTTAACCAAGGAAGCCGTAAGCCTTACAAAATACAACCTGAACAAATCCGGCCTTTCGGGTGGACAAGTTATTCAAACGGATGCCCTTGGATTTCTTTCTCATTCGGGGAAATATGACCTGATATTTCTCGATCCTCCCTATGAAAAAGGGCTTTTGGAGAAGGCTGTCGAGCGCATAGCACTGTTTGACAAATTGAGCGTTGGTGGTATAATAGTTTGCGAAAGTCCTGCCGGAATCGAGCTTCCCAAAATGGTTTTGCCGTATGTGATATTAAGAGAATATAAATATGGGAAGACTGCAATAACGATTTATACAAAAACTGACGCCGAGGGTACACATATATGAAGACGGCTATATATCCCGGAAGTTTCGATCCGATAACGCTGGGACACCTTAATATGATAAAAAGAGCGGCGAGCGTGTTTGACCGTGTGATCGTATGCATTATGGTTAACGGTAATAAGCAGCCGCTTTTCACCGTTGAAGATCGTCTGAGACATCTGAAGATCGTTGTAGACAAGTTCGAGAACGTTGAAATCGACAGTTCAGATAAGCTTGTTGCGGAATATGCCCGCGAGCGCGGTGCCACCGTTCTCGTGCGTGGACTTCGGGCGCTGTCTGATTTTGAAAAAGAGTGCCAGATGGCCATAATTAACAAAAAGATAAACCCGGATCTCGACACGCTTTTTTTAGCGGCAAGCGAGAAATACATGTATCTGAGTTCCAGCGCGGTTAAAGAACTTGCCCGGTTTGGCGCGGATTTAAGTGATTTCGCTCCGCGTGAAATTATAGACGAGATCAAGCAAAAGTATGGGTGGGAGGTTAACTATAATGGCTAACGGCGTAAATGAACTGATAGATATGCTTTACAGCATGATAGCGGACGCCTGGGGGATTCCTTTCGGTTCGGAAAAGTGCGTTATAGAAAGAGATAAGGCACTGGATCTTCTTGATGAAATCAAAGCTCAGCTGCCGTCTGAATTGGCCGAGGCAAAGCGGCTTATTACCGCGCGCGCGGAGTTTATCGCCAACGCCAAGAAGGAGGCAGACTCTATTAAAATGACGGCCGAGGAGCACGCCAAGAGACTTGTGGATGATCAAACCATAGTTAAAGCCGCGAAGGCAAAAGGCAATGAAATTATCGCTCAAGCGGAAAGTAAGTCGGCTGAACTCAGACGTGCGGCTAATGATTATGCCGACGACGCGCTCAGAAGAACAGAAGGTGCTATTTCCGAAGCCCTCGATGAGGTTCGCAAGTCAAGACTTAAGTTTCGCTCCGCGTCGGTAAGCGCAGCATCATATGAGGAAGCCGCTGAATAATTTAAGTACTTTTGCAGATAGGAAAGCGCTCCGGACAAAATGCACGGAGCGCTTTTTGAATAAGCAGGTTTAATATGATGCCGCATTAATATACACGGATTTTTTGTAGATTCGCAAAACGAGGAAGCGAGCAATCCGTCGCTCGGCACGGCTCCCCCTGTATAAGAGGCAGCGTGTAGTCGATAAATTCACGTGTTATACCGTTACCGGATTTATTTATCCAGTCAAGCGGCACCTTTTTTTCCAGATTCGCCACAGCTTCAAGAGGCAGAAGTACAGGAGAGCATTTATAGCTTTCTCCGTCTTCGCGCTCAAAGGCGGCCATTTTACCGCTTTCGCCGTTAAGAGCGGCCTTAACGGCATATTCGCCCGCCGTGAATGCCTCGGAAATATCGACCTGAGAAGCGCAGTGCGCCGCGCATCTCTGAAGAAGTGACAGTTCTATACCGCGAACCTTAGCATCTGTTTTCTGTTTTACGATAGCGGCAAGATATGCGGCAAGCCCGCCGAGCCGGACGTGCCCGAAAGCGTCCTTGGCAGAGTCGCCCGCGGCTGCGTAATCAGATATGAAAACGCCATTATTATCGTGGATTCCCTCCGATACAGCTGCAAATACACTGCCTTTTCGCTTGTAAAGCTCCAGGACGTCATCAAGGAATCTTTCAACATCGAAAGCAATCTCGGGAAGGTATACAAGATCGGGTCCGGCTCCGAAATGGGAAGCAAGACCCGCGCTGCCCGCAAGCCAGCCGGCGTGCCTTCCCATGATCTCCATTACGGTTATTGCTCCGGTGTCGTAAACAGCGGAATCCATACTGACTTCCATACAGGACGTGGCGATATATTTTGCGGCGCTGCCAAAGCCCGGGCAGTGATCGGTGCCGTAAAGATCGTTGTCTATGGTTTTCGGTATACCTATTACGCGGCACTCATAGCCCGTGTAATTTAGAAAACGTCCTATCTTTTCGCAGGTATCCATAGAGTCGTTTCCGCCGATATAGAAAAAATAGCGCACGTTATGCTGCTTAAAAGTCTCAAGAATGCGGTTGTAATCGGCGCTGTCTTTTGAGGGATCGGCCAGCTTGTACCTGCAGGATCCGACAGCTGCCGAGGGCGTATTCATAAGCAGTTTGAGCTCTTCCGGATCCTCCTGACGCATGTCAAACAATACATTGTTAAGCACGCCTTTAATACCGTGCTCGGCGGCCAGAACGGCGGTTATTTCCGGAGTATTAAGCGCTGTTGTGACAGCGCCGTAAAAGCTTGCGTTAATAACGCTCGTCGGTCCTCCCGACAGACCTATAATGCATGCTCCGGTAAGTACAGACATATTAAGACCTCCAGTTAATATTTCATGTGTAAGCCGGGTATATATGCTCTCGCCGCCGTCTGCTCCTAAAGAGGCGGGGCGGTTATAACACATAGGCAGCCATACTACCGCTGAAGACTGAGTTATTTAGTTTGTTTCATATATCGAATACATTAACCTATATGCGGTAATTATATCACAATTAAGCTTAAAACATAAGAATAGAGCCACATTTTTCTTTTAAAGTGCTGCTGTGAATGGTAGAATAACCATGCATTCAAACGCAGCTTGACCGATATATGGATGTTAGTTTAGAACTACCCGGGTACGCAGATCTCGGGTAGCAGCGCGCAGTATTACTGTGGAGGAGAAATTATGCCAATTGTCACATCAAAGGAAATGTTTTCAAAAGCATATACCGGCGGCTACGCTGTCGGCGCATTCAACGTGAATAATATGGAAATTATTCAGGGTATAACGGAAGCTGCCTCGCAGACTCGTGCTCCGCTGATTCTTCAGGTATCCGCAGGTGCCCGAAAATATGCCAAACATATTTACCTTATGAAGCTTATAGAGGCAGCTGAGGCCGATACCGGTCTTCCCATATGTGTACACCTGGATCACGGAGAGGATTTCGATATCTGCAGATCATGTATCGACGGAGGCTTCACCTCCGTTATGATAGACGGCTCCAAGCACAGTTTTGAGGAAAACATCAGAATAACGAAGCAGGTAGTCGAGTATGCGCACTCGAGGGGTGTAGTTGTCGAAGGGGAACTGGGCCGGCTTGAGGGCGTAGAGGACGAAATCAGCGTCTCCGCCGAGGAATCATCCTATACCGATCCGTCGCAGGTGGAGGAATTCGTGACGGCGACAGGTGTCGACTCGTTGGCCATCGCTATCGGTACCAGTCACGGAGCGTACAAATTTAAACCGGGAGTCAAACCGAGTCTACGTTTCGACATACTTGAAGAGGTGAGCAAAAGACTTCCCGGCTTTCCGATTGTTCTGCACGGAGCGTCTTCGGTAACCGCGCAATTCGTTGAGACGATAAACGCATTCGGCGGCGCTATGCCTGACGCGGTGGGAGTACCCGAGGATATGCTGCGAAAAGCCTGCTCCTCGGCTGTCTGTAAGGTCAACATAGATTCGGATATAAGGCTTGCCGTAACCGCCGGAGTGAGAAAGCATATGTTTGAGAATCCGTCTGATTTTGATCCGAGAAAATATCTTACCCCGGCTCGGGACAATGTTCGCGAACTGGTCAAGCACAAGATCATAAACGTTTTGGGCTGTGACGGAAAAGCCTGAAATGACGAAATATGCTGCTAAAAGCATCATACAAATCGAAACGCGCTCACATTGCCGCCCGATATGGGTTCGAATAAATAATAAAACGTGTGCCGCTTCACTCCACGCTGTTTGGATAATTATTACGGTGAGGCCGCAGGGGAGAGAGAAAAATGTCGAAAGATAAAAAAATGGTTGAGCAGATTACCGATATGGAGGTCGATTTTGGCCGCTGGTATACCGATGTGTGTACAAAGGCGGAGCTTATAGACTATACAAGCGTCAAGGGAATGTTTATCCTGCGTCCTTACGGATACGCTATATGGGAAAATATACAGTCTGAACTTGACAGACGCTTTAAGGAGAAAGGGCATGTGAACGTTTCTATGCCCCTTCTGATACCGGAGTCACTTCTCCAGAAGGAAAAGGATCATGTCGAGGGCTTTGCTCCGGAGTGCGCCTGGGTGACCTACGGAGGCAATGAAAAGCTCGAGGAGCGACTTTGCGTAAGACCCACGAGCGAAACCCTTTTTTGTGATCATTGGGCAAATATCGTCCATTCCTGGCGGGATCTTCCTCTGCTTTACAACCAGTGGTGCTCCGTCCTTCGCTGGGAGAAGACCACAAGACCGTTTTTACGACACAGAGAATTCCTTTGGCAGGAAGGCCACACGCTTCACGAAACGGCGCAAGAGGCTATTTTCGAGACGGAACAGCAGCTGGAGGTCTATGCGGATCTATGCGAGAATATTTTAGCGATGCCTGTTGTTAAGGGCATGAAGACCGACAGAGAGAAGTTCGCCGGAGCCGAGAGGACTTATACCATTGAGTGCATGATGCACGACAGAAAGGCGCTTCAGAACGGAACGAGCCACTATTTCGGCGACGGATTCGCAAGGGCCTTTGATATTACTTTCAGCGATAAGAATAACCAGCTCAGGTATCCGCATCAGACATCGTGGGGATTTACGACACGTACGATCGGCGGTATAATTATGACTCACGGAGACAACAAAGGGCTGGTTTTGCCGCCTATGGTGGCTCCTATACAGATAGTCATTGTACCCATAGCGATGCACAAGGAAGGCGTTGCCGACGCCGCAAGCTCATTGGCGGCGGACCTTGCGGCAGCTAAATTCAGAGTAAAGACGGATTTATCCGATCAGACCCCCGGATGGAAATTCGCGGAGAATGAAATGAAGGGAATACCACTGCGAATTGAGATAGGACCTAAAGATCTTGAGAACAAACAGTGTGTAATGGTCAGACGTGACAACGGCGAAAAGTCTGTTGTATCTCTTGAATCAGCCGTTGAATCAGCAGGAAATCTTTTGAGCGAAGTTCAAAAAGGCCTTTTTGAGCGCGCGCTCAAAAACCTGACCGATAACACATATACCGCATTCAGCACAGCGCAGACAAAGGAGATAATAGATACAAAAGGCGGATTTGTAAGGACGATGTGGTGCGGCGACGAAGCCTGTGAGGAAACGATGAAAAACGAAGCCGGCGTTTCTTCCAGATGCATTCCTTTCAAACAGGAGATGCTTGATGATAAGTGCGCCGTCTGCGGGTGTCAGGCAAAACATATGGTATACTGGGGAGTAGCTTATTAAATAATTTATTTTATTAATGTTGGAACATAAGCTGCGAGCTGCGCGTCATAAAGGCAAATGAACAGGAGGGACCGATAATGAAAAGAGTTTACATAATACTTTTGTCCGCTCTGCTGGCGCTTAGTATATTTGCCGGCTGCGCCTCAAAAAGCGCATATGATGCGGTAAAACCGGAAAGCGGAGTGACCTCCGGTTCAGCGCAGGCGCCTGCAGCCGCACCTCGGCCCGATGCTGATTATGATTACAGCAAAGGTGATGACGGTGGCTATGACTATGCCGCGGGCATGAACTCCGGAGCGCCGACCGAGGCCACGGGTTCCGTGGATCTTATGGGTAATAATGTCACTGCAAGCAATGCCGCAGAAAAGATAATTTATTACGCGAATGTACAAGTCGAGACAATAGACTTTGAAAAGACGCTGGATACCATCGATATTCTGCTTGACAGATACGGAGCTTTTCTGGAGAGCTCATCAGTTACAGGCAGAGATTATAATACCTATTACTACGGATATAGGTCTTATCGTTCGGCGAGCTTTATTATCCGTGTTCCCGTGGCGCAGTACGAGGGGATGAGGGGCTCGCTGCCGGAACTGGGCAATGTAGTATATACTAGCTCACAGGGTCAGAACATTACAGCCCAGTTTTATGACACCGAATCGCGGCTCAATGCGTACAGGGCCGAGGAAGTAAGCCTTCTGAACATGCTCGAGAAAGCCCAGAACGTAGAAGAGATGCTGATGGTCGAAGATCACCTTGCCGATGTTCGCTATCGGATAGAATCTCTTCAGACGACGCTTAATACCTGGCAGAATCAGGTGGATTACTCCACGATCTCATTGGATATAAAAGAAGTTCAGGTCTATACCGAAGAAACAGTTATACCGCGTACATTCGGTGAAGAGATTGTGGATGCTTTTAACAAATCCGTTAAATGGCTTGTACAGGCCGGAAAAGATATAGTTGTATTCCTCGTGGCCGCAATACCAGTGCTGATAGTCCCGGTTGTGATTATAATCGTGTTGATCGTGGTTCTCACCAAGCGTTCGAAGAAAAATCGGGCAAATCGCGCGCTGAAATATGCGACGAACTTTGACCCGCTTACCGGACAGCCCATAAACAAACCCGACAGCGATAATAACTGAATTTATAAGTACTGCTGACAGCCGGTCAAGGTGTAAACAAAAACTGTTATCCCCATTTTACGGGATAACAGTTTTTGCTTACAAGGTTTATACATAACGGTGTACGAATGGCAAACGCCAAGATTTATTAAATTGATAAAGATGTGTTACTCAGAAATCGATACCGATTTTCAGAGCTTTCCGGTTAGCTTCAAGTAAATCCTTTTTTGAGGATGGAATCGATTTAACAAGTCCGCTGTCCAACGCATCCGTACCGCAAAATCCGATCTCTTTAAAAAGCTTGCCGATCAGAATGATATTTGCCAAGCCTTTAAGATCGTTTTCTTCGGCAAGTTTTGTGGCAGGCACATAGCAGACATCTATATCATCCCGAATGACTGTCTTATCAATCATCGAGCTGTCCACGATCACAATACCGCCGGGAACGACTGAATCGATATATTTCACCAAAGACGGCAGATTCATTACAATAAGTGCGTTCGGATTCAGGACCAGAGGGGAGCCTATCGGCGAATCACTGATACAAACGCTGCAGTTAGCCGTGCCGCCGCGCATTTCCGGACCGTATGAAGGGAGCCAGGATATTTCGCGCCCCTCAATCATACCGGCGTAAGCGACGACCTTGCCGCCGAAAAGTAAACCCTGTCCGCCGAATCCCGCAAGAAGCAGATTAAGATCTTTTCCCATTAAACCTCGCTCCCTTCCTGCGGATACTTGTCTTTGTATACACCGAGCGGATAATAAGGAAGCATGTTGTCCCGAAGCCACTGAAGTGCTTCAACCGGAGACAGACCCCAGTTGGTAGGGCAGGTGGAAACGATCTCTATTATGCTGTATCCCTTGCCGTCTATCTGGTTTTGGAAAGCGCGCTTAATCGCTTTTTTCGCAATTCTGATATTCTTGACGCTGTCTACGGTGACACGCTGAGCTAGAGCGACCCCGTCAAGAGTTGACAGAAGCTCGCAGACCTTTATCGGATATCCGGCGGAGACAGCTTCTCTGCCGTAGGGGCTGGTCTGAGTGACTTGCCCGAGAAGGCTTGTTGGGGCCATTTGACCGCCCGTCATTCCGTATATCGCGTTATTGACGAAGATTACGGTTATGTTTTCACCGCGTGCTGCCGCGTGAACGGTTTCGCACATACCGATTGCCGCAAGGTCACCGTCGCCCTGGTAGGTAAAAACTATGTTATCCGGATTTGCCCGCTTAATTCCGGTAGCTATGGCAGGAGCTCTGCCGTGAGCCGCTTCGACCATGTCGCAGGCAAAAAAATCGTATACGGTGACGGCACAACCGACGGGAGACAAGCCGATCGTTCTGCCTTCAATACCGAGCTCATCGATTACTTCGGCAATCGTCTTGGTTATTATGCCGTGCGTGCAGCCCGGACAGAAACTGAAAACAGCATCGGTAAGGGATTCGGGCCTTTTATATACAACCGCCATGTTATCTGCCCTCCTTTACGCTGATGATCTTATTTACGACTTCATCGGGCGTAGGTATTATACCACCGGTATGCCCGAAGAAATGTACCGGCAGCCTGCCGTTTACCGCGAGTTTTA
>Ga0209723_1001019_pt1 | contig 46516 bp, 36 predicted proteins | sample BiotimSIPDNA_2_FD_185750 | JGI IMG/M metagenome (GOLD analysis project Ga0209723, IMG submission 185750) | Anaerobic biogas reactor microbial communites from Washington, USA - Biogas_R2 time_0 SIP DNA (SPAdes) (version 2) | ecosystem: Engineered > Bioreactor > Anaerobic > Unclassified | place... | reverse complement strand
TTCCTGGATGAGCCAACACTTGGCTTAGATGTAGGCGCTTCACGTGATATCCGCCATTTCATCCGTAATTGGGTAAATGAGGACCAAACACGAACGCTTCTTTTGACCACGCATTACATGGTTGAAGCAGATGAGCTTTGTGACCGGGTGGCAATTATTAACCAGGGCAAGATCTTGGCTTGTGACTCTCCTCGGGTGCTAAAACAAAGACTGATGCAATCCGCAATATACGAGCTGACGCTCAATGCATGTGATGATGCTGATTTTAACTTGCTCAAACAACTCCCCGGTGTTCGCCAGGCTGCTATAGATCGCCACCAAGAAAACCCAGAGTTGGAGATTATTCTTGAGCAAGATGATGCTCTTTCAACGCTTATTGCTTTCCTGACAGAAAAAGGTGCGCATTTATTAAACCTGCACAAACGCGAAGCAACCTTAGAAGATGTCTTTGTTGACTTGGTCGGTCAATCGATGAAAGAAGTCGAAAATGCAGGCTGAAAAATCACCTAAGCCAGGTATCAACTGGCGGCCTTTCTTTCAGACGGTTATCGGCAGAGCCTATCCACGTGTGATCGGTACCCAGCGTGATCTTTCTTGGCTTTTCTTTGACATTTTCTTTCCCTTCATGTCCATGGTAGGTTATGTTTTTGTCTACCGTGCCCTAAATGCCCCTGAAGAATACATTGGCTTCGTTGTTTTGGGCGGCGCAATGACTGCCTTTTGGATCAACATACTTTGGTCTATGTCCAGCCAACTCTACTGGGAAAAAGAGACCGGTAATCTTGCGCTCTATATCATGGCACCAACCTCAATGATGGCCATTTTATTAGGCATGGCGTTAGGTGGGTTGTTTGCCACCACTGTGAGAGCGCTTGTCATCCTCATCTTTGGAAGCTGGCTATTCCAAGTGCCTTATGCGGTCGTGAGTTTCTGGCAGCTTTTCGCGGTTTTCACACTCACCATGGTAGCCCTTTATGGTATGGGTATGATGTTAGCCTCGGGTTTTTTATTAATGAACCGTGAAGCATGGCATTTAGCAAGCCTTGCCCAAGAGCCGATTTTTCTCCTGTCAGGGTTCTACTTTCCAATCAAAGCCTTTTCTTTTTGGCTGGCCATGGGCGCTTCAATAATTCCGCTAACGCTTGGCATGGATGCAATGCGCCAACTGATCTTTCCCTCTGGTGCGCTTTTGGGCTTTCTTTCAGTAAGACTTGAAGTGATCATCCTTTCAGGACTCAGCATTCTATTCTTGATTTCTGCCCATTTCATGCTTAGAAAGATGGAAAAACTGGCCATCCGTGAAGGCAGGCTTACAGATCGATTAAGCTAAGGCGCTCATGGATAAAATACTACACAAATTCAACCTTAAGACCCTTTGGATGACTTTCAAGTCTGCTACTTTTTTAGGCTGGGCGCTTGAATCAAACTGGACAGACCCTTTCTTGTTTGCAGTTTATTCTGTAATCAAACCCATTACTTCCGCGGCAATTCTTATCGTCATGTACAGCATCATCAGCCAGGAAGATTATTCCTCACCGATGTTTGCCTACATCTATCTTGGCAATGCCTTTTTTATCCTGGTTGGCGCAGTGTTACAGGGAGTTTCCTTCGGAATTATCGACGATCGGGAACATTACCGCACCCTCAAATACATCTACATCGCCCCGATTCATATTACTGTTTACTTAGTAGGGCGTAGTGTTGCAACTGTGCTGACCCGCATCCTTTCTGTCATCATTACACTTCTTTTTGGGGTCGTTTTCTTCAAGCTTCCGCTTGATTTTCAACAAATTGATTGGCTGCTATTTGTCATTACGATGCTGATTGGATTCGTCATGATGGCCGGTTTAGGCTTCATTATCGGTGGTTGGTCCTTGGTAATCAAAAATAACCCCTGGACGCTTGGAGAAACGGTTGGCGCGGCTATGTTCATTTTTAGCGGTGCAATTTTCCCGCTCAGTGTATTACCAAGCTTTTTGCAGGGCATAGGGTATGTCATCCCTGTCAGCTATTGGCTGGTACTTATCCGGCGAGCCCTGATGCCTGAGGTCGCTGCAGCCTTTCCTATGTTTGCGTCCTTAAGCAATCTGCAACTGCTAACCATCTTAACCATTTCAGCGGTTCTGTTCTCCACCTTGGGTTTGTTCGCTTTCTACCGCTTTGACCACGTGGCACGTGAGCGCGGCTACATTGATATGGTATCTAATTATTGATTGGGAATATCATGTTATACGGTGAATTATCATCTTCTGAAATTGGTCCAATATATGTTGCAGCCACGAATAAAGGCATTGCACGAGTGTCGCTGTGGCAAGTTGAGCAAGATAAAAAAACGAGTGTTAGCGTAAATGAATTACAGGCATTTCAACATCTCACCACTGCGCTGACAGAGCTAGACCTCTACCTGGATGGCGGTACGCAGAGTCTTAGTGTGTCTTTAGATCTTGGTCATGCCACAGATTTCCAGAAACTCGTCCTTAATGCTTGCCTTAAAATCCCCTTTGGCAAAGTATCAACTTATAGGGATTTAGCACAATCAATTGGAAAACCTAACGCCACACGGGCTGTGGCATCCGCATTAGCAAGTAACCCGATTTTATTTTTTATCCCATGTCACCGGGTGGTTGGATCTGATGCCCGATTACATGGATTTGCAGCCCCTCAAGGAGTATTGACCAAGGCATCTTTATTACGTTTGGAAGGGCATGCTTTGGACGGCGATCGAATAATTAGTTAATAAGTTAAGATTGGAAAAATACTATGACAGACACACAAACAGAATTTCGGTCAGGATTTGTTGCGATTGTTGGGAAACCTAATGTTGGCAAAAGCACTCTCATGAATGCCATTCTCAAGCAGCAAGTAGCAGCGGTTTCGATCCGCCCGCAAACCACCCGCAAACGGCAATTGGGAATCTTAACCACCGAAAATGCACAAATCATTTTCATTGACACACCAGGTTTGCATGAAATTCACTATAAATTAAGCAGCTTCATTAACGCAGAAGCGCTGTCTGCCTTGCATGATGCGGATCTGATCTTGTTTTTGGTCAACCTCAACAGCCTGCCTGATTCAGAAGATGAAAGGTTAGCAGCTGAAATTGCAGCTAATGCATCCGGTACCTCGCTAATTATGGTGTTAAACAAGGCAGATCTTGCATCTACGTCTAATAAAACAAGAAATCTCAGTGCTTACAAAGTGCTTGCCTCTACAGACCAAACACTTGAAATCTCAGCGCTGAAAAACCAAAACGTGGATAAATTGGTCTCATTAATTGTTGCATCTCTTCCTGAAGGACCCCAGTATTACCCGGAAGACCAGGTAACTGATTACTATGAACGCGAGATTGCCGCGGATCTCATTCGGGCTGCTTGCCTAGAGTACCTGGAAGATGAAGTGCCCCATGCTGTTGCTGTTCGTGTGGATGATTACCAAGAACGTGATGAGCAAAATGCCTACATTAAAGCCACAATTTTTGTCGAGCGGGAAGCTCAAAAAGGGATTGTGATTGGCAAAGGTGGTCTGATGATTAAACAAATCGGTTCAAAAGCCCGCCAGGAAATTGAAGCCATGAGTGACCGCAAGATTTACCTGGATTTATCTGTAAAAGTTGAAAAAAACTGGCGCAATAATCCCCAGGTACTGAAGCAGTTTGGCTATGTCTTTGATGGGGGCATTAAGTGAATGGGCTGGATTATGCTTTGATAATTGGAATTGCTGCCCTGGCCCTGCTGAATTGGTGGTCCGCTTGCTGTGGCAAGCGCCGCACCTTTGTCATCACCAAGCCATTGGTGATGATTTTCTTAATTACTCTATTTGTTAAAATCGGGGGTGTCAAGCAGGAACACTTTTGGTTTTTGTTTGGCTTGTTAGCCTCATTGGCAGGTGATGTATTATTGCTTTACCCGGCCAGGTGGTTCATTCATGGATTAATAGGTTTCTTTATTGCCCAGGTTTTTTACATCATTGGCTTTAGCATCGATTTACCACCACTGCTGCCGAGTTTGATTGCATGTTGTTTGATTGTTCTCCTGTTATGCCTAATTTTTAGAATTTTGCAAAGAGAAATTACAAAAAATCCAAACCTGCAAAAAATGCGCTTCTCAATACTAATTTATGCAACAGCGCTTTCAACCATGACTGCTTCGGCAGCGCTTTCTTTGTTTAAACCCTCCTGGCCAAGTCTCGCTGCTGCCCTTGTGACATTGGGCGGATTCCTCTTTCTCAGCTCAGATATGATGTTGGCTTATGATCGTTTTGTAAAGCGTTTTAAATTTGCCCATCCCCTAGTTATGTCCACCTATCATCTTGCCCAGTTTGCCATAGTGGCTGGGGTATTGCTGAGAAGCTATTAGACCAGTGTATATAAATGCTTGATGATTAACAGTAAAATTGACTATTGTGTGTCATAGCACCAGATTCCCTGGTCATCTGGATTTATGCCGCAAATCTGATAATTACCACCTGCCAAATTCCTCAAAGCAACGCTGCTGATCTGCGACCAGTTGTCAGGACTGCCGTTCCACATCCATACGCTGCCATCCTGTAGGGATGTAGCAAAAAGCAGCCCGGTGCTGTTAACCGTAAAAGTCTTGGCTGGACCGCCGATTTTCGTCCTTGCAAAAGGCCAATTCTCATTATCAAGCAGGTAAATATCCCCTGAGGATGGATCGGTAATAAATAGCATGGCACCGCCTGCATAGATTTCTCCTTCTGAGGCAGATATATTAGACCATTGCATGGGTGTTCCTCTTTCAATCGATCCATCCCAAAACCACAAGCCGAGATTATTAACTGCGAATAGCTCTCCCAAGTAACTTACTGCATATTTTGCATTAAACTCTCCGATTTTTGTCCACCAAAACGGAGTAAAATCGTAATGGAAGATAGCGCCTGTACTAGGTTCAACAGAGAATAATTCGTTCCCACCTGCATACAAACCTGCCGAATAGCCGCCAATCTGCGTCCAACTATCAGGTTCGCCGTTCCACTTCCAAATGCTGTTGCCATCCGGTGCGATGGCAAAAACCTCACCTTTATCGTTGACTGCAACGCTTATGGCTGGGCTGCCGATGCGTGTCCAACTGAATGGTGTGCCGTTGTACCGGTACAGGTCTTTGGTAGTAGGGTCTACTGCAATGATCTCCTTACCTTTGGCGTAAAAGCTGTCTGCCTTGCCGCCAATTTGGTACCAGCCCTCCCTAGCAAGCAGTGGCAAGTTATATTGCAGGTCCAAGTCTGGCCCTACGGTTGTCTGTCCCGCATCACTATCATGATGGGAGGTCAGATCGACCCAGCAAGTACAAGAGAAAACATAAGTCTGGTTAGTAGATTTGTCCAGCACTTCCACCCGATCTAAAAACCATTCTGATTTATCGAGTGAACTTAAATGGTAATAAGTGTGAAGCTTTATGCCTGTGATGCTGCCCAAATCATAGTGTCCTATGTCAAAAATATCTTGCGTATATCTTTCAAACTCACCTGGAACAAATGCTGGAGCATACTGATTGATTAGGTCACCATAGAAAAACTGATCTGTCCGTTTACTGCCTTTGAGGGTAAGATCGATGTAAAAATCAGTCCCGGCATTCTTTAAATCGCCAGTATAGAATTTCACCTGGTATCGTGATCCATACCAGGCATTGTATTGGTTTTGCGCGTAGGATGATATTTTACTTGCCATCTCAACCTGGGCAGTGTAATCCTCCAAAGGCCACCATTTTTCATGGATACCACCGGAACACTCATATTCAGCAGCTGCTGGTCCTTGGTAAATACCGCAAAATTGATCGGATTCGTCAAAGCCATTCTTGATGCTCTCGGATGACCCAGACCAAACCCATTGATTGCGATAAAGATTCTGATTGTTTTCAGGAAAACGATAATAATTAGGCGCATGTCTTTCGCCTACATTGAAGCCAGGCCTGGCAGTGATGTTGCCTGCTGTTATTGTGCCATCAGAATTGATTATATAAGGTTCATTTTCAGAAGCATAATCTCCTTGTAGGATTAATGGCAGATTGTCACAAGCCTCAAAATAGAAAATCCCTTTAACATGATAATTGGTGCACTCTTCAGACGAACTGTACATGGCATGCTTCCTGGCGGAGACCCATACCCATGGGTGACCGTTGCTCCAATCAAATTGGTAAGGATAATAAGATTTCGCAGGGTCGTGGTGGCGTTTGATGAGGATCATGACTGGCTGCCAGTAGTTTGGTTTGCCTGGTACCTCCACCACCACCATCCGCAGCACTTCCACATCTCCGTCATGCTCATATTCAATATCCTTAATCCAAGTTTCAAATGTGTCTGGTAAAGGATAAATTGTCCCATCATCCTTTGCGTATACTATGGCAAAGGTCAGCAAAACCCCTTCAGGACCGTAATAACCGTTGCTCTGAAAATTAGGCAATCCTTTAGTATTAAACTTTGAAATCGGGCTGGCCTGGAAGAGTCGAAATACTGAGTTAGCTGTATCTTGGGTTTCTTGATGGCTAAAAATCAAGTAAGGGTAGAACATATTTGCCAGGTCCAGCTCAAGGTAGTCGCTTAGCCCGTCCCTGTCTGAATCAGGCACTTCTCCGCCACCGCCTTGAAATGAGTATTGTCTTTCAAATGTCAAATTAATGCCCTTATTAGTTGCGGGAGGTATGGTGTCATCAGTTTCTTCTTCAAATATAACTGTTGGTATAGGTGCGGATTTGGAGGGTTGTGGTGTCTTACTTGGTGTTAGGGGTTGCGAGGCTTTCTTTGTGCTTTCTGGTGGGATTTGCGCTTTTGGTGCTTGTATTTCCGCTTTGTTTGCTTCAGGCGTATTTTCATAAACCAAAGCTGGCTGTGTTGGGTTGTTAACCTCACTGCGAAATTGTGCTTCAGTGGTATAGGAGTAGATCGTTGGGGGCTTAAATAGTACGGGGATTAATCGCCAAAGTCGGAATCCAAAAATGATCAAAACCAATATGCCAACGATGGCAAACGCAAACGCGGGTTTTCTCTGTTTGGTCTTAGAAATCTCTTTTTCAAAAGACTCTATTGGTGCACCGCATTGCTCGCAATAAAAAATTCCTGGACGATTGATCGTGTTGCAGACCTTACAGGTAATACCGCTGCTGATGCGCTTTTGTGGAAAGGCCTCTATCTTTGGTATCAATAAATTCCCACATGATTCACAGTATTTGATACCTTCCCGGTTGATAAATCCACAATCCGGGCAGGTTTGACTGCTACCTGGGAATAAACCTTCTCGGGCTTTGGAATCCTGACTCTGCGGGAGTAATTCTCCACACTCCTCACAAAACCTTACGTCTTGCCGATTTTCAAAACCACAGTGATTGCATCTCATTGTTTCACCTCTGCTGAAAACCAAGAATTTCCGAAACGCTTAAGGAACAGGCAATTTTTACTCTGCAGTAATTTCAACCATATAGATCCATTCACCTTCTCCTTCATTATCTTTGAATGCAAAGCGAATGGCGTGATTGCCTAACGGCCAGGATCGGATTATGCCTCGTAAGTATAGACATGCATTTTCATCCGTAATGATCGTCTCGCGGGTCATGTCTGGTGTAACATCTTTTAAGTCTATATACCAGTTCCAGTATCGGATGCCCAGGATATTATTGATAAGTTCTTCGTTGGTCGGAGAACAAGTGCGAACCCCAAAAGAAACTGGAATGTTGTAGGGGAAAGATCCTCTAAATTCGCCCGCACTAGTTTCTTCAACAAGACCTGAGAGGCGAATGATTCCCTCCTCTTCGACATATGCTTCCACAACAATCGTTTCAGGATAATCAACCTTCGTGGCAGTCGGTGCTTTTGTTTGGGTCGGCTCCCGAACCATTAAGGTCGGTGCAGTTGTCGGAATAGGTGCGGCATTGTTCCGGGTACGGAGTGAACCAATTAAATTAGTTGCAAACCAGGATAAGACCACAAAAAGAATTACACCGAAAAAGATAACTGGGATCAGCCACAGTCTTTTTTTCCTTGTCTTCTGGCTCACCTCCTCTACAATCTCAGGTTTTGGAACACGCTCCTCTCTATGAAAACTTGAGGGTGATGGTAAAGGTTCGGGTTCTGCAATTCTTATGCGTACACCACAATATCCACAAACTTTTGCGCTGTCAGGTACTGCTTGTTTACAATTAGGGCATATCATCGTAGCTCCTTAAGAATAAATGCCTAAAAATGACCCCCATAGTTATGAAAACTTAAACGATATTATAATTTATTAATGGGAAATTAATCAAGGAGAATTAATGATTGACTAAAAGAAAAAATGCCTTCAAAGTAAAATATTCTAAGTTCTTAAGAAAAAACTTTTGGTAGTGGAGGATCAAGTTTCCGTTGACAAAAGCCCAAAGGCATAGTAATATTTTGGACAGATTCCTGCGGGAATTTAATTGGCGAGGTAGCTCAATGGTGGAGCAGTGGACTCATAAGCCATTGGATGTGGGTTCAAATCCCACCCTCGCCACTTTGTGTTTAAAATGCGCGAATTATCCCAAACTGGCTTACGATTGCGCCTAAAGAATTATTGATTTCAAATTAATTTGGCCTTGATTTTTTATGATCACCTAATATTATTTGATTAGTATAAAGAAAAAAATTCATTTTGTTTTTATTTCGATTCAAATTTAAAAAGCTGGAGCGGTTCCACTCGTAATCTGCAATTTGTCAGCTTTATTCAAAAACGATTTAAGTATTTTAACTTGAATTCAACAGATAAGTGCAACTTTGAGACGGTCAAAAGGGGCAAGCTGAGGTAACATAAGCTCTGAGACCGACAAGTCAAAGGAGCACAAATGCGAAACTACACTCAGCTTACCCAAGAACAAAGATACCAGATTAAGGCACTTTTGAACATGGGACACAATCAAAAAGAAATAGCCAGAGCAATTGATGTGAGTGACTCGACGATTAGTAGAGAATTGAAGCGCAATCGAGGATTGCGGGGATATCGACCCAGGCAAGCACAGATCAAAGCGCTGGAGAGGCGCAAGAATAAAGTCAAAAGGAGGATCACAGAAGCGACCTGGAATGTTATCGAAGAGAGATTGAGATTCGATCTGAGCCCTGAGCAAATAAGTGAATGGTTGACGAAGTATGAACTGCAATCTGTCAGTCATGAAACCATTTATCAGTATATATATGACGATAAGCGCGCTGGCGGAAACCTCTACAAACACCTGCGTTGCCAGAAAAAACGTCGCAAACGGGTGGGGACCTATGATCGAAGAGGGATTATACCTAATCGGGAGAGTATTGAAACCCGACCTAAGGTAGTAGAGACGAGATCCCGTCTTGGAGATTGGGAAATTGATACCATGATTGGAAAAGGACACCGTGGTGCTGTTGTGACCCTGACAGAGCGTAAATCCCGGTTCACTTTGCTGCGCACCATCAGCCATAAAAGTGCTGAATTGGTGGGAAAGACGGTCACAGAATTGCTGAATTGGGTAGAGCATATCTATACCATCACTTCTGATAATGGAAAAGAATTCGCCAATCATCAATCTATCTCAACAATGCTCTCAGCAAAATTTTTCTTTGCTCATCCATATGCATCTTGGGAAAGAGGGACCAATGAAAACACCAATGGCTTGATAAGACAGTACATTCCAAAAAATAGAGATCTTGATACAATTACTACTGAAGAAGAACTTTGGATCATGGATCGACTAAACCTTAGGCCTAGAAAATGTCTTGATTTTTCAACTCCTTTCGAGATATTCTTCGGGTTAACAATTGCACTTACTAGTTGAATCTAAGTAAGTAAAAAGGTTACCTCTTGTAGGCTATTCTTGAAAGCTATTTGGTGATAAATAATTGACACAAAAATCACGATCGATCAGTGTTTGAAGAAAGGCGTTTTCATAATTGTTAATGTTTTGTAATACATCAATTCCTCCAAAAAAGAGTACTATAATCATATTTTAATAAATAACTTATATTTATCAGGGTTGTGATGATATTTCATCAATTAGGACTCTTTGCAGTTACATAGGATAAATACTTTTTTGATGTTATGAAAATTTCTAAGTTGTTTAAAGTAGGATAACAAAGTGAATGAAGAAAGATTAAGACAGATTCTTGAAATTGAAGCCCAGGCACAAACTTTGTATGACCAGGCTTTGTCTGAGACGAATATCATCCCTGCGCAGGCAGAAGCCCAGGTTAGAGAATTAATTGAGACTACAAAAAAGCAGGCAGAGGATGACGCCGCTAAATTGATAGATGAAATTTGTGACCCGCTCATCATCCAAAGTGTGCTTAAGAAGAATATTCAAAAAATGCAGCAGCGTGAAGCTATGGCCAATGCGAATATGTCTAAAGCAGTAGACTATGTCCTGCAAAGTATTTTGAAAGTGAACAGCAAGTAATGAGCAGTAGTGGTGTAAGCGCTTATGCTTACGTCTATACCCGGGTGCGAGGGATGATTGGAAAGCTGCTTCAGCCCGAAGCTTTTTCCAAAATGAGTAATTGTCCTGACTTGTCATCTCTGCTGGTGATCTTAAAAGATACGGATTATGGGAAATACTTGGAAAATGCCAAGGAAAGCAGCATGACTTCCCGCCGTGCTTCATACGAAATCCATAGAAAGCTGACAGATGCCTACCGGACGATCATCAGCTATGCGCCTGCATCAGCCCAGCCTATATTAAACCAAACCTTTAATTTATATGAAGTTGATAATCTCAAAGCAGTTCTGCGCGGCATTGAAGTTGGAGAGGGTTGGGAGACAATTCGTTATATACTCTTCCCGATGGAAGAATTCCAGACGCTGCCCTTTGAAGAGATGGTCAAGTCAAGGTCTATCGAAAGCGCGATTGATTATGTTCATGCCTCACCCTATTACCATGTCCTTATACATGCACTCGACCGCTACTGGGAAGAGCACTCTCTTTTTCCCATTGAGGTAGCACTGGACCTGGATTATTGGCGGAGAGCTTGGGATCAAATTAATGCTTTGCCTCATAACGAAAGGCAAATTGCCCAAAAGCTGATTGGGTTGATCATCGACAAGAACAACCTGACCTGGGCTGCCCGCTACCGCATATATCATCACCTTTCTGAAAGTGAGATCATCAACTACACCCTACCATTTGGTTACAAGATTGATGATGAGATTATCCGGTCGGTCGCTTCTGGCGCTCAGCTACCAGAGTTGGTTGCAAAAGCATACCCTGCCATAACACCGCTGCTCACCGGTGGTGAAGGTGTGGTTAAAAAATTGCCCCTCATCGAGGTTGCATTAACCCGCATGTTTCTACAAAATTGCAGGTCTGTCTTTGTGGGCAATGCCTTCAACATCGGTTTTGTTCTGGCTTACTTATTCATCCTGGAGATAGAATTACAAGACATTACTTTGCTGATTGAAGCAAAAGCGCTTGGCATTCAACCAGAGAGATACAATCCCTATCTGATCAACCAGCTGGTTGTTCCAGGTAAAAATTAATTAGGACTATTTTTATGAAGTGGTTTTCTGAACGAATGACTGCAGTAGAAATTGAAGTGCCCGACCGCTATGCTAGGCGGGTGACTGAAGTATTGGCGAATGATGGCGTGCTGCAAATTGAAGACATGAGCTATCTGAATACCAGCCAGGAACCTAGTTATGCATCAGATTGCCAAGCGAAAGCAATTCAATTTGCCAATCTTGAAAAACAACTTTCAGAAACAATGCAGTCTCTAAAGATTGACCTGGGAGAAGCGCCTGAGAAACACTTCAAGATGGTCTCTGACCCTGAACAGTTTCAACCATTTGCAGACCAACTTGCGCAGGAAGTGCAGGAGAGCTCACAAATAATCTCGGAAACACAAAAAAGTATTGCCCATTTACAGCATAATATTGAGCTGCTCGAACCCCTGGCCGATGTGGACATCCCAATAGACCGCATCCGAAACCGGAGGTATATATTCTCCATTTTGGGTACGATGCCATCAAGTAATATCGATCGCTTTAAAACCAGTATGGCGAAAGTGCCATTTGCTTTGCTGGTGCTAAAACAGAACGATGACTTTGCGATTGTGCTCCTGATTGGGTTAAGGCAAAACAAAGACTACCTGCGCAGGACGGCACGCAGCGCTTACCTCAATGGCATCGATCTATCTGACACATACCAGGGTACACCTGCTCAAATCATCGCTTCGCTTAAGGCAGAGGTCAAGGTCCTGGAGGATCAGATCGGCATTACCAACCAGGAAGTTGATCGGATACGCGAGAATCGTTCTCATCGTTTGCAGGATCTTTACTGGCATGTACGTTATAGCCGCCTGATGTGTGAAGCATTGATACGTTATGGGCGATTGAAGCACGGCTATTTGATTGCAGGTTGGCTGCCTAGCAATAAATTAGAGGTATTAACCAACGATCTCCAGGCAATCTCACCTGAAATATTAATTGATGTAAAACAACCAGCTGGCGAGAGAGATTTGAGCGAGACGCCAATTGTCATGGAGAAGGCGGGTTTTGAACAAGGATTTCAGAAACTGGTCACGACCTATGGCATGCCGGAATACAACGAATTGAACCCGACTCTTTTGATGATGCTCACATTCCCGGTCATCTTTGGCGCCATGTTTGGGGATGTCGGACATGGCTTAATCTTGGCTATAGCCGGTTTGCTGCTGATGCTCAATAAGATAAAGAAACTGAAAAGATTTGCCAGTTTAGGATCTGTTGTCTTTTTGTGCGGCATAGTAGCGATGGTGTTTGGTGTCCTGTTTGGCAGTATCTTTGGCATGGAAGACTTGATCCCGGCAGTTTGGGATCATCCCATGGAAAATATCATGAGCTTGCTGCTTATTACAGGCGCTGGCGGTGCGCTTTTATTGACTGTGGCAAATATCATGGGGTTGGTAAATGACTTCCACCAGCGGCACTGGATTCATTTCTTTATGAATAGCAGAGGGCTGGCTGGATTGTTGATGTATTGGTCTTTAATTGGCATAGTCTTATCATTATTTATCAAGGATTTCCCAATCGGTCGAACAGTCTTCATTTTAACAACAATCCTCAGCATCATCATGATTTTCCTGTCAGGCTTCCTTGAAAGATTTATTGAGAAAAAGAAACCCTACATGGAAGGTGGTCCGTTTGTCTATTTCATTCAATCCTTTTTTGAATTATTTGAAACTGTTATTGGCTACTTGAGTAATTCACTCTCTTACGTGCGCATTGGCGCTTTTGCGGTTGCCCACGCTGGGCTCAGTTCAGTTTTCTTCATCTTGGCAAATCTCGTAAGCCCCACCAAAGGCTTTGGCTACTGGTTGGTTGTGATTTTTGGGAATATATTTGTGATTGGCTTCGAGGGGATGATTGTCAGCATTCAGACCCTCAGGTTAGAATATTACGAATTTTTTAGCAAATTCTTTTCAGGCAGGGGCCGTAAATACCTGCCATTCCGCATTTCAAAATCAAACTCTGAAGGAGTAAATTAAAATGTCTGCATCTACTTATGCACTAATCTTGCTTGTCGGGCTAGTACCCATGATTCCAGCGTGGGTGTATTTTCGTAAAATGCGTCAAACGCAACTGGTCAAGGCTACTAAGGGGCTGTTGGTTGGGTTAAGCAGTGTGAACGTCTTAATTGGTTTGATGGCGCTGGCTTTGGGCGTCATCTGGCTGCTCACCCCCACGGCTGTCCAGGCTTCTGGAAGTATGCAAGCAGCTGCAAATGATCCTTATGCCTCCCTGGCAGCTGCACTATCCACCAGCGTAGCCGCTGTTGCCTCTGGTATTGCAGTATCCAATACGGGCTCTGCTGCTTTGGGCACTATTGCAGAAAAACCAGAATTGTTTGGGCAGTCGCTCATTTTTGTTGGATTAGCTGAAGGCATCGCAATTTATGGATTGCTGATTTCTTTCTTAATCTTGAATCGCTAGTTTTGCCATGAAAGTTTGGGTGATTGGTCATCCTGAAGCAGTTCAGGGTTTTGCCCTGGTTGGCGTCCACGGTGTGGTTGCTGAAACTGTGGAAGCGATGCACAAAGCTTTAGATGAAGCCTTATCAAATAAAGATTTGGGTATTGTGCTGGTGACAGACATTTCTGCCAATTGGGTGCGTGAGCGCTTTGAGCAACTGTGCCTCAGGGTGGAAACGCCCATCTTCATTGAGATTCCAGGACCAAATGGTCCTAGATCCGGGTTTTTGTCGCTTGCGGAAATTGCAGATCAAGCAATCGGGGTTCGCCGTTAATGAGTAGCCCAGAATGAAAGAGTATTAATGATGTTGAAATCTATAGATGAACGAATTGAAGACTTATCCCGTGCCATAATTGAAGAGGCGCACGCTGATGCTGAGATGTTAAAATCTGTTGCCAAGTTGAAAGTTAATGTCGTTCTTGAAGCAGGTCAGAAGCAAGCTGAAAAAATTCGCACTGAAATTTTAGAGAATGCAAAACTGGAAGCGGAACGTCTTAAAGAAGAGCGTCTGGCTGAGGTTGCAATCAAAGCAAAAATTGAATGGTTAGAAAAACGGGAAGAACTGCTTGAGACGGTCTTTCGAACGGTTCGATTGCGCTGTAAAAGTTTGCTTGAATCGGATGAATATCCCCAGGCATTGCAAGGCTTGATCATGGATGCCGTGGGGCAATTACAATCAAACCAAGTTTGGCTTCATTTAGATAGCGTTTCGCGTAGCCTTCTTGACGAAAAATCTCTTGATGTGATTAGCGAAAGCCTGGGCGTAGAGATGCATGTGGGGGATGATCTCACTGACAGCATTGGCGTGATTGCCAAGGACGCCTTAGGCCATCGTATTTTTGATAATACACTGGAAACCCGCCTGAACCGACAGATGGAAAGCTTGCGTTCTGATGTTTACAAGATATTAATGGGAGAAGAAAATGAGTGAGCCTGTTGGCGTGATCACCTGGATTAACGGTCCTGTAATGCGGGCACGCGGATCTGGCAGGGTTGCCATGGGTAATATGGTTGAGCTGGGTGATGAACACCTAATCGGCGAAGTGATTGGCCTAATGAACGATGAAATGACTATCCAGGTCTATGAAGAGACCAGCGGCATGACGCCAGGCATGCCAGTCTATAGCACCGGCTTACCCCTTTCGGTTGAACTGGCCCCTGGGTTGATTGGCAGCATCTTTGACGGCATTCAACGTCCGCTGCCTGTCATGGAAAGATTTACAGGTTCATTTATCGGCCGCGGAATTGGCTTAACCCCGCTGCACCGGGGCACGCGTTGGCATTTTACACCTGTACTTGAACCTGGTATACACATCAGTCCCGGCATGATTTTGGGTGTTGTACCGGAAAATGCCATGATCCAGCATAAGATTATGGTCCCTGCGGATGTTAGTGGTAAATTAACATGGATAGCTTCGGAGGGAGAATACACGATTGATGCGGCAATAGCAACTGTCCAGACGGCGCATGGCGAGAAAGTGGTCTCTATGCTTAGGCGTTGGCCAGTGCGTTCTCCTCGGCCTTTCAAAACGCGTAAAGAAAAGACAGAACCCCTGCTAACCGGGCAGCGCATCCTGGACACGTTTTTTCCCTTGGTCAAAGGCGGCTCGGCGATTATTCCGGGCGGGTTTGGCACTGGTAAAACCGTCACGCAACACCAGGTTGCCAAATGGTCAGATGCGGATGTGGTTGTTTATATTGGTTGCGGAGAACGGGGCAATGAGATGACTGAAGTATTGCAGGAATTTCCAGCACTGATTGATCCCCGCAGCGGTAGACCCCTGATGGAAAGGACTGTCCTGATCGCTAACACCTCCAATATGCAAGTTGCTGCGCGGGACGCCAGCGTTTATACGGGCGTAACCATCGCTGAGTACTACCGCGATATGGGCTATCATGTGGCATTGATGGCAGATTCAACTTCACGCTGGGCAGAAGCCATGCGGGAGATTTCGGGCAGGCTTGAGGAAATGCCGGCACAGGAAGGCTACCCGGCATATCTTTCTTCGCGAATCGCAGAATTTTATGAAAGGGCTGGGATGGTAGAAACCCTCAACAGCAACACAGGTTCTATCAGCATTATCGGCGCTGTTTCCCCTCCAGGGGGCGATTTTTCCGAACCAGTGACCCAACAGACCCGTCAATACACACGCGTTTTCTGGGGCTTGGATAAAGCCTTGTCATCTGCGCGGCATTTCCCATCGATTAACTGGTTAAATTCTTACAGTGAATACTTGGACAATGTGACCAATTGGTGGCAGCAGGAAACCCAAATGCCCTGGCGGTCGATGCGCACCGTCGCTATGGAAATCTTAAATGAAGAAGGACACTTAGACCAGATTGTAAAGTTGGTTGGACCTGATGCTCTCCCTGATGATCAACGCGCAACCCTTGAAACAGCCCGATTGCTGCGAGAAGGTTTCTTGCAGCAGAATGCTTTAGATGAAGTAGATACTTATTCCACGCCCCAAAAGCAAATGAAAATGCTTGAATTAATCCTGCACTTTCACGAAAGGGCAATGGCTGTAGTCAAACTAGGCGCAATTATCCGTGTTATACAGGAACTGCCCATAATTACCACGCTGATCAGGATGAAGAACACTGTAACCAATGCTGATTTGGAGCGCTTTGACCAGATCCGAGTGCAATTAGATGAGCAATTTGATGGTTTGGAGACGCAATATCGATGATGAAAAGTGACCGAAGTGGTGGTTTAATCATAGCTGGGATAACCAGCGTAGAAGGTCCCCTTATTCGCGTAGATAATCCTGGGATTGTTGCTTATGACGAATTTGTAGAAATTATCGATTCCAATAACGAAACACGGTTAGGCAGAGTTCTGGAAGTTGGCGAAACCTTTGCAGTGATTGAAGTATTCTCCGGGTCGGTTGGGCTAAATATCAAGGATACCCAAATTCGATTTAGCGGCCGCTCTTTGCACGTGCCTGTCAGCCGTGAGATGCTGGGGCGGATCTTTAATGGGGTTGGCAAAGCTATTGACGGCGGACCCACACCTGTTGCCCATACTTTTGCAGACATTAACGGCCAGCCAATCAATCCCACTGCCCGCTTGTACCCGGTCGATTATATCCAGACCGGCATTTCTACCATTGATGCCATGAATACGCTTGTGATGGGTCAGAAAGTGCCAATATTTTCTGGGAGCGGTATACCGCATGACCTGCTTGCCAGCCAGGTTGTTCGCCAGGCGCGTTTGGGTGATCCCGCTGGCATAACAACGGACCGCAATGAAAACTTTGTGATCGTTTTTGCTGCCATGGGAATCAAGCATGACGTGGCTGATGCTTTTAAGAAAGCCTTCTCAGAGAGTGGGGCACTGACGCGGGTTGCTATGTTCCTTAACCTTGCCGATGACCCTGCGGTAGAAAGATTGGTGACACCCAAGGTAGCCCTTACCCTGGCAGAGTACCTGGCGTTCACTTGCGACCAGCATGTTTTGGTTGTGATGACAGATATGACCAATTACTGCGAGGCGCTGCGCCAGATTTCCAATAAACGCGGCGAAGTACCCAGCCGCAAAGGCTATCCAGGTTATATGTACAGCGATCTGGCTGCGCTGTATGAACGAACGGGAAGGATTAAAGGCAGTAATGGCTCGATAACCCAGCTGCCAATTCTGACTATGCCCAATGACGATATTACCCACCCAATACCAGATATCACGGGGTATATTACAGAAGGACAGATCGTTTTATCACGCAGCCTGTCCCAGCAGGACATTTACCCACCCATCAACGTGCTTCCTTCGCTCAGCCGCTTGATGAAAGATGGCATTGGTGAGGGCAAAACACGCTCTGATCATCCAAACCTGTCTTCTCAACTGTATGCTGCCTATGCCCATGTTCAAGACGTGCGTTCTTTAGCTTCTGTCATTGGAGAAGAAGAATTAGGTCCTGTCGATCAAAAGTATTTTGTATTTGGGAAGGCTTTTGAAGATCAATTTGTTCGCCAAGCGCCTGATGAAAACCGGTCAATAAAACAGACCCTGGATATCGCATGGCGCTTGCTGTCTTTGCTGCCTAAAAGTGAGCTGACACGTTTATCTGAGAGCCAAATCGAGCAATATTATGGCGCAACTTGATATTGCCCCGACCCGTAGCAATTTACTTCAAATGCGCAGTAAACTGGCATTTGCCCGTGAGGGATTCAGCATCCTGGATAAAAAGCGCGAAGTTTTGACAGTTGAGTTGCTGAAGGTGGTTTCAGAGGCTGAAGCGCTCCAGAATCATGTACACGCCCTATTGGACTATGCTTATAAAGCGTTGGAACTTGCGCGATTATCTATGGGCCAAGAACGTGTAGAATGGGCGGCCTTAGCAGTCACCCAATCTATTGATGTGAACATTATCAATCGCGGGATGATGGGGGTGCCTATCCCACACATAGAAGCATATGGTGAACCGCCTGATATTTCGTATAGTCTTGGTGATACCTCGGTGGCGTTGGATGAGTCTAATGATGCTTTTCGTAAAGTGCTTGGGGAAGTTCCCCGCCTGTGTGAGCTGGTTACAAGCGTGCGGCGCTTAGCCCGGGAATTAAAAAAGACGCAGCGGCGCGTGCACGCCCTCGAAAAGGTTTTTATCCCACAATATGAACAGACCATCCAGTTTATTGAGCAAACTCTTGAGGAACAGGATCGGGAAGAGATATTCCGGTTGAAGTGGATGAAGAGCCATAAACAACCTAAAGAATGAGTCTTGTTTGATATTCTTTGACGAGTTTATTTTTCTTCATAATAGAAAGAACGAGAGTCATTTCCTCCCGTTCGTTTTTAAATAATGTAAGAATGGTTATCTAAAACACGATCAAATTTTTCAATTTCCTAGGTTAAACTTTTCCTGAGCTAATGTTTTTAGTGGCTTGTGAAGCTATGTCATTATCTAGCTGCCAGGCGACTGCGCAGCTGTCCCTGAGGGAATGGATGGTTTATTGATACCAGTAAAGAATCCTTACAAACATCCAGATTCCCAATGCTGAGAATCATAATGTAACTATTTTTACCGTTCTACCTGCAAGTTTTAGGACTAATTCCTTTTCTTGCTGATGGATGCTAAGCAGAAAAGGTGGGGAAATTAACCAGATATAGAGAAATTTACAAAATGTAAGTCAAATTGACAGAAAAGCATTTAAAAAACAAAATCTAAAAAAATCTCAAAGCCAGAAGGCAATCAAAAGTAACTTCTAAAAAATTTTGGACATTAGGCCTGTGAAATTACCTCAACCCTGCATCGGAACACCATTGAGCATTTACTATGAGTTCAGGAATATATAAACAGCCTCAATCTATGAATCCAAGAAAGGCTTTAAGTCCTAATTCGTCTAGCCTAAGTGGGCTTCTACTTTAATAACTTCTCCATCTCGTTTAAAGATATGCTGGCTGGTGGATTGGTCTAGTTGGTTGCCCTGGAATATTTGCGTTCCACCACCTGCTGAGAATACTTTAATGAAAGCCTGACCGTCCTGGAAAATAACAACAGGTACCTGGCAAAATGTGAGGGCAAGGCTTCCAGCCTTCAGTTCTATTTCCTGTTTTTTATTAGTAACATCAATGTATTCAAATTTGACAGGTTTTTTGAGAAACTCAGCAGGATCGATAAGTAGTTTGTTAAAAGATAGGAGACCGTCTTTTACTTCTAAACCTAATTCTGCCTGCCGCGCTATGATCTCCTCTTTCACTGAGCCAGTCATGCCGGGTTGGCGCGCACCTTGACCTTTGGGTGTATGCGAGTAAGGGTCAGTAGGGAAGGCACCAAATGTTTGAGGATCTTTGTTAAAACCTAAGCCAGCGCTAATTTGCTGATATGCCGCAAGTAGTTGAGCAGCTTCAGGCTCACTTTGGTGTCGCATAACGGTTTCTTGAACTGCTAATAATAGTTTTGAAACCATATGCCAGTACACACTACTCAAACCTTCATAGGCAAAAAATGTGCCTGACCTGCCAGTGAATTCATTATGCTGGAATAAACCTTCAAACAATTCAGTAATTTTATCCCTCTCTTTTATGACCAATTCAGCCAAATCAGGCTGGTTAAGTAACAAATCAAGGGCAGCATTGACATCTTTTATGTTATGTATATCACCGCTGAAATGAACTATGCCTTTTAGATCTCTAATCAGCAAAGTCTTATCACCCTTCTCATCTAATAAACCTGGCAATTGTAAATTTTCAAGCTGGTCCGGGGTAAGCGTATTTTTTGATAAGAAATCAGGTAAGGTCTTGTCTGGGTAAAGAATATAGGTATTCTGATCTTCACGGTAGAGCACGCTATTGCGTAAACTGTGTAAGAGGCGCAGGGAATCATTGGCTGTAAGAAACCCTGACGAGAGGACGGATACCTGGCCTTCAAGCATTTCTTGTAAATGCCTAATGGAAGCCGTATTTTCTCCAAGATGAAGGGTATTATAGGTATGAAACAGATCGTCTTGACGCCGATTTGCTCGCAAGGTGTGGTCTATATACTTGAGTGTCAGGTCAAGTAGACTGAGCAATGTTTCCTTATCTAAGCTATCAAATTCTCCTGATAAGCCTTCCTCATAAACCTGGCAACGATAATTGCTGCCGGCAATACCAAGCGCGTCCATCACTGAGCGGCGCTGCTCATCTGTAAAAGATCCAACAAGCTGGTCTTGGAATTGCTTTAGGACTCCAAAAATATCATGCAAGAGTTTGGTAACTTCTTGACTAATTTCTAATGAGTCGGAGCTATCTTGATTGAACAACTGGCGACAGAATAATACATACCTGCGTAAGTAGCTTAAGGTTACAACAGATAATCCCTTTCCAACTAGTGCATTATTTGCGTCATTCCATTCTGGCCGTTGGGTGTTCATCCAAATGCCACCTTCGGGGACAAAATTGACTAGTTTCGCGAGTAGTAATGTGATCAATTTTTCAGCTAAGCTACGATGAACTATGTCACCATTTTTATCCTGGAGTAACTTAGCATCAGTTCCTAATATTTTACTTTTTTCACTGATAGCTTCATTCAATTCATAATCAAAATCGATTGTATTGAATGGATCTGCTAATAATTTTGCGTATGGTTTAATGCGGTATGGGATGTTGGCATAACTTAATATTGGGCGTGATAAGAATCCATTTAAACGACCAGGATGCACCTTTGCGCTTAGTTCCATAAGTTTTAGCAGGTAAATAATTTGATGATCTCCCCAATAGCCTATGTTTGCCCAGGGGTTTCCTGGTTCTGGGACTTCCCAATCCAGGCCTGATCTTGAGATGCGGTAGGGGTTATATCCATCTATTGTGGTTGCGCAAAGAAAAGTAAGCACCATGGATTCAACAAATTCAGGGAAAGAATACGCAAGTGCTTCCCAGTTTTGAAATATATCGCGCCAATTTCCTTCAAAATTAAGTTTTAAAGAACCATCATTGTTTTGAATGTCAATTGCAAATTTATTCCAAGGCCGACTAGGATCTCCATGCCGACGGCTGAAGGTCAGCGGGAGATAGGTATATCCTAAGCGGGAAAGATTGGTTGATTCTTTTTCTAAGCGTGTTTGAAGCTCTGAACAGTAAATTGTTTCTGGGAGGCTGGCAAAGAATTTGCTCTGCTCATCTACGGCCTGCTTCAGGTGCATTTTTACATAATCAGCAAAATCTTTTGTATTGATCAAATAATGATTAGCAAAGACCCCGCCTCGCATAATATTGAAAATCACGTTTGCTAGGTGGTGTGTTGTGCGATTAATGTCTGAGCTAACCTGGAGACCATCAGCACTTGCTACAAATGATAGCAAGTTGCTTTCATTGGTTTGAATATCGCTCTCAATTAGATCTATCAACTCAGGTGTCCCTTTATTGAGTGTCTTCAGGATAGCTACAACATCAGCAGCATCTTTAATTGTATCTGCAGCAAAATACCAGGATAATTCCTCTCCGGGTTGAATAGCCTTACTGGTCTGTATAAAATAAGCTCCTCGAATACCTCGGGCTTCCGTCTCAGGTGATGTAAGCTTTCCTTTGCGAAAGGCTTCTAGTTGTGAGGATGAAAGCAGGTGTTTTGCACCAGGTAAACCAACCTGAAAGACTGTTGTTGCTAACAAAGATTCACTTGGCTCTGCTAGATCAGTCAAGGTTGAATTTAAAGTGAAGATTCCTAAACCAGTTTCTACATGTAGTTCACTGCGTTTATACGCATCCAGCAGACAACTGAAGGTGTTTTGAGTGGTTGCAGAGATATTGGCAGGCAAAATGTTTTGTAATCCATCCAGTAAGTCCACCTGTAAACTCTTACCGGTTAAGTTCGTGTTTTGAAGCCAACAAGTCCTGATGAATCCAAAATTTTCGCCTGTTCGCCAGGCGTAGCGAAACTTTAAATTAAGATTGTGATTTATTTCTTCAAAGACCAAGCTCGTGCCTAGACTATTCTTGTATAAATTTCTTTCAAGTTTGTATAAGCCACATTGCCGGTGTGAAAAAGGTTCCCATAACCAAAATTCGTTATTTATGAATACACGGAAAATCGTTTTGCTGCCCGTGTTGTCATAATTATCTGTTATTTTGTCTTCAGTGTAGTATGGGAAAAGGGCTTGATCCGAATTTCGCCGACCAGCTGAAAGGCTGCCGTTAGATGATATGAAAAACCAATGATTGTAACTGCTGACGATACTGATGAAAAATGGCGGTATAGCATCATAATTTTCTATTTTATAATGAGCTTGGCCAAACATGGTAACCGGTTTGCCTTTTACCTCGCCCAATGAGTGATTTGAAACAGCAGCAGCAATATTCTCTTTTTCCAGATTTGCTTTCATTTGCCCTTCTCCAATTATTAATTAATTTCTATAACTAAAAAATACTTGAGCTCAATTTAGATTATGTTTCTCATCAATCCGCAGGTTGAAAAACGCGCACATAATCAACCAGGTATTGCGTAGGAAAAACAGTGTCAAGTGCTACTGGACCTGGTAGTTGACCGCCAACAGCCAGGTTCAAAATAATGAAAAATGGTTGGTCAAAAACCCACTCTCGCTCGCCGACATCTGCTTTATTCACTGTGTGATAAAGTTGACCATCGTAAAACCAATCTATCTGGTTTTCATCCCACTCAATGGCATAGGTATGAAATTCATCGGCAATATTATAGGTTTGCCTGTTCCAACTGCTTATGCCCGTTGCACCGGAATAACCCGGACCGTGCAATGTGCCAAGGATAAGATCTGGTTCCTTCCCGATGTACTCCATGATGTCGATTTCGCCACAATCGGGCCAATTTTCGCCGTTAAAGTTCGAACCAAGCATCCAAAAAGCAGGCCAGAGCCCTTTGCCGCTGGGAACTTTTAGGCGGGCTTCAATGCGTCCATATTGGAACTCTTGTAGGCCTTGGGTCTTAAGCCGAGCAGAGGTGTAGTAGGAGCCTTCAAATTTTTCCTGGTGCGCTTCAATTATTAGAAGCCCATCTTCTATGCGGGCATTTTCTTGGCGCGAAGTATAATACTGCGCTTCACCGTTCCCCCAACCCCAACCGCCAATATCATAAGTCCAATAATCCTGATTGATCTTTCTACCGTCAAATTCATCATGCCAAAGCACTTCCCAACCTTCTGGCGCAACAACTTTTGTCGGTGTACAAGCCATAATCAAGCTAAGCAAAACTAAAGCAAGTAAGCCATTCTTTATATAATTTGCAACTTTTATAAAACGCATTTCGCCTCTTTTCAAGTTATCATAAGCCGTTGTACACAAAAGCTTTGATAGACTTAACAATCTTTAAAAAAATTAAATTAATTATCTTAAGGTTTTGTATTTTCCTAAGAACCATTTGCGTAGACCCTGACATAATCAATAAGCATCACCTGTGGAAATTGGGTCGTTTCATCTGGGTAACCAGGCCAAAGACCACCAACAGCTAGATTTAATAAGATAAAGAAGGGATGATCAAAAACCCAATTACCTGGAACATCTTTATCTGTCAGGGTGCTGTAGTGCTGTTCGTCAACCAACCAATGAATTTGGTTTGGTTCCCATTCGATCGTATACAGGTGAAAATCATTTGAAAAATCTTGCCCAGGCAAACAAAAATCTGCCCCGATACTGTCATCCCTGGCATATCCTGGTCCGTGCAGTGTACCTCTTACCGTGCCAGGTATGCTGCCAATATTTTCCATAATGTCGATCTCACCGCATTCTGGCCATCCTACAGTATTGATATTCTCCCCTAACATCCAGAAGGCTGGCCAAATTCCCTTGCCTGTTGGAATTTTGATGAAGGCTTCAAACTTTCCATAAGTCCATGAATGCAGCCCTTTGGTGGAAACACGGGCTGAGGTGAAGTTGTGCCCTGCATGTTTTTTCTGTAGGGCTGTGAAAACTAGGCAGCTATCTAAAAGTCTAATGTTTTCATCAAGGCTGGTGTAGATTTGCGATTCTTTATTGCTTGCACCTGTATATCCTTGGTCGATATGCCACCTTTTAGAATCAATCTCAGTTCCATCAAATTCATCTTGCCATACAAGTTGCCATGCTTTTTTTGTCATAAAGGAATCTGATCCTAATTATGTGTAAATGTAGTTGAAGACTTTAGAACATAAACTATACACTTGCCACCTGTGTAATGAAAGAGCACAAGAGGCCAAATAAAACCGAACAATAGATTGGCAAAATCAGTGGCTGCATGAAGTAAATAAATCTTGCATGCAGCCTATGCCTATTAATAAATTTTGTTGTCTGTTATCCTTTTACGGCTCCTTGCGTCAGGCCGGAAATGATATAGCGCTGCATCAACAAGAATATTAGCAGCATGGGCAGAGTCATGATCAAGACTGCGGCTGCCAAAGTCGGCCAATTGCTTCCGTAAACGCCTTGGAAGACAATCATGCCACGCGTGATTGGATAGTAGTCTTTATTGGTCAAGTAAATAGTTGGAAGGATTAGTTCGTTCCAAATCCCAATAGCATGAAGTACTGCCACAGTTGCAATTGCTGGCCTAATCAATGGGAAAAGGATCGCCGTGACAAACTTCAGATAGCCACATCCATCGAGTGCAGCAGCCTCATCAAGCTCTTTGGGGATGGTCTTGATGTAGTTGACCAAGATAACCATGCCGATGGGATTAATGGTGAAAAGCAAGATGTAGCCAATAGGATTATTGTACAAGCCTAAAGCAAGCATCAGTTGAAATTGCGGGATCAAAGCGGGGGGCAGGAATAGTGCCACAACAAACATGCTCAAGATAATGTTGGCACCCTTAACATACCTGCGCGAGATTGGAAAGGCAACAAACATCGCTGTTATAACGAATACTAAAGTAGCTGAAACGGTGTATATCAACGAGTTTGTTAGGTAGCGGGGGAAATTAGCTTTGGTCCATGCATCAATGAAGTTCTTAAAATTAAAGCTACTTGCAATTGAAGTCGCATTCTTCATGAAGTCTGGCAGTGTTTTCAATGAGGTATTAATTAATATTAATAGAGGGTTGGCATAAATTATGGCAAATATGATTAACACTGCATAGCTGCCAACCCGACCCCACTTGATTGGTTTGTGTACCTTAATAGCTGCTTTCATCCTATAATCCTCCTTTCCCTGCGATTTAGGATTACCTGTGTCGTGCTTCCAATAAATAGGACCAGAATAAACAAGATTATCGAGGCCGCTGCAGCGTATCCTTGGCGAAATGCACTGGATGTACTACCAGATGTTTGCCCAAAGCCTTGAGCAAAAATCATGTAACCCAACACCTGAGTCCCGTTTCGGTAACCGATGAGGACGAGGAATAGCTGCCATGCCTGCAGCGAGCCAATGATATTTAAGAGTAAATTTGTATTGACACTGGGCGTAAGTAGAGGCCAAGTCACATTCTTGAAGACCTGCCAGCTGGTAGCTCCATCGATCTCAGCAGCCTCATACATTTCCGTAGGGATGGTCTGCAATCCTGCCAGAAAGATGATCATGGTTGTACCCATATTTGCCCAAATCTGAACCACAATGACCCAGGCAAAAGCTTCTGCTGGTGCGCCACCCAGAAATTCAGAACTTGTGCCAAAAAATTCAAGCAGGCGCGCCATAGGCCCCCCCAGTGGATAAAGGAAAAGGGACCAAATCAAGCCCTGGATAACAGCACCTAAAATAACAGGCATAAAGTACAAGGTACGGAAAAAGTTGGTACCCTTTAAGCCCTGGTTGACCAACATCGCCACAAATAGCCCTAAACTAAATTGGATTGTGGTTACAAAAAAGCTAAAAAGCAATGTTCGCCAGAGTGCACCAAAGTTATCGCGGGCTGCCTGGCCTAAAAGTAAAAACTCCCTGTAGTTTTCAAAGCCAATCCAGTTAATTGGTGCACCGCGAATACCAGTTGCATCGGTAAATGAGAAAACTGCAGTTGCTAGAGAAGGTCCCAGGGCAATAATTACATATAAAAGTATGCCTGGAAGAATAAAAAAGTACGGTGTTAAACGAGCACGGCCGCGGCCAAAATGATAAGCTATCATCTTTAAACTCCTTTCCGCTACAATGAAAATTAGCGCTTCTCCCAAATGATGAGAGAAGCGCTAAAACAGTCAGTTATTTACTGTAATGCATCCAGACCTGATTGTAAGTCAGCTTGAACTTTATCAGCCAGTTCTTGGGCATCATCAAACGTTCCGAAGGGTTGGAAGTAAGAAGCCCATGGATTGGCATACTGTCCGACACCCTTAGGCGCAACCCAATATTGCTCTAGACCAACTCTGAAGTTCGCTAGATAAGGTGCAACTTCCTGACCAATCTTGGTATTCAAAGTTGCAGTGGCCTGGGTTGGAATGAAACCAACTGCGTTGGCAAATTCCTGGTAGTTAGCTGGCTCGGAGAATGCTTCCAGGTATTTTATTGCGACATCTTTGTTAGGTGTGTTGGCTGCAATTACCCAACCCTGGTCATATTTACCAAACAAGTACTTATTGTCTTCAGGATCATTGCTACCCGGGAATGGGATATAGCCCCAATCGAAAGCAGGTTCTGATGCTTCAATAGCAGATGCATACCAGGTGCCTCCAGGGAACATTGCGACAGCACCAGAAGCAAAACGACCAGGTGCGGCATCTCCGCCGACACCACTTGCGCCACTTTCCATCATATTCTGTGCATAGATTTTCATGCGATCCCACATTTCCATGGATTTGGCATCATTCCATTTGATTGTTCCAGTCCACAAGCCTTCAACCAAAGCTGCTTGATCAGGATAAATTGAACCAGTCAGACCGTAGGCACCCACAAAAATTGGCCAGCCATCTTTACCGCCAGCGGTCATGCAGGGGATATCAGCTTCTGCGAATGTTTCACATGCTGCCACTAATTCATCCCAAGTGGTTGGAACGGTGACGTTATTGGCTGTAAACATATCTTTGTTGTAGTAGATGCCACTGTAGGATACACGGCCAAGATTGACAGAATACACTTTCCCGTTATAGGAACCCGCATCTTTAAGGGCTGCTTCATCATAATTCTTGATGAAAGCCAGGTCTGTAAGATCCATCAAGTAACCGGCTTCAATCAAAGTCTGCCAGTTTGGTGGCTCAACATTTTTCATGTAGGGCTGGGCGCCATTGGCAAAACCGAACATGTCAACGACATCCACGTCATTTGCTGTAAGACGTGTCTGGGTTACTGTGCTGAGGTCATTAGCATTAACAACTGACATATCCACGGTGACACCAGGATTTGCAGCTTCAAACTTCTGATTAAATGCTTCCATGAATTCCACCATGGGTGGGTTCTGATGTACCAAAACTCTCAGGGTAACATCTTCAGCTTGCGCTGGTTGTTCTTGTTCATCAGCAGTTTTTGGTGAACAAGCGCCTAAGATTAAGGTCAACACCATGAACAGGACGATCATATAACGATACTTTTTTGACATTTTTTCTCCTTCATAATAGTGAAATAAGATTGTATAGATTTTTGGTAATTTTAAGTACACAGTTTAAAATGAAGATACATCCACCTCCTTATTGATCCTCTTTCTGCGTGCGTGTCTTTGCTAAAGAACGGGCATTTTGGTTGGGTTGGTAGCCAAACTCACGGATTAATTGCCAAACCCGCTCTCGAATTTCAGGCCTCACACCAGGATGTTCATTTATCACCCTGGAGGCAGATGCTAAAGATACGTTTGCCAGCTTTGCAATTTGTTTCAACGTAATTGCCATTATATTTAGTCAGTTCCATTGAAATGTGAAACCGCTTTCACTTATATTTTAGGTAAATATCGCATTAGTGACCTGAAAAAAAGCGTTAAGTATTAGGACGAAACATAGAAAGAGGCGCTTTTAACTGCTAGAACTTATAACTTTAAAAAAAGTACTCGCTATACACCAGCTTAAGAGGTCTGCCTAAAATCTTCAGGAGATATCCCTGTTTCTTGATGGAATATCCGGCTAAAATAAGAGCTATCAGAAAAACCAACCGAAAAAGCAATTTCCGTGATGCTGTTGGGACTTGCTTTCAAGAGTAACTTTGCCTGCTTGATGCGATGCCGACGCAGGTATTTTATGGGTGTGATACCCAACTCTTTTCTAAAACAAAAGGTAAGGTAATCTTCTGAAATATTTACGTGGTTGGCTATTTCACGGCGTGAAATTTGCTCTGTGTAATGATCATGTATGAAAACCATTGCCTGGCGTACAAGGCGTTGAGCATCTTTGCTGATTTTTTGTTTTCTTTGAAGGGCTTGATCGATATGGTTTAGAATCTCGTTACTATTGAACAAACCCTTATTTAGGACGGTGGTCACCCCTCTATTTAATTTGGACATTTCCTCTTGTGTGAGAACTTTACCTGTTACAACAATAACAGGGATGTTCCGCAACCTTTCATTATCCCGCATAGCTTCTAAGACACCAAATCCATCCATTATGGGCATCTGTAAATCAAGTAGCACAATATCAATCATCTCTTCTTTTAATATCCTAAGGGCTTGGACTCCATCTTGTGCCTTAAGGATACGAAAAGATGATGATTGTAATTCCACAATTCGCGCATGTAAATCTAAAGTATCACTATCGTCATCAACGACAAGAACAGTTTGGCCAGGTTTGGTTATGTCAAACATTAATCGGACAGTATCAAATGCTTGGGTAAGATCAATTAATTCAATTGGTTTCGTAAGGTAATCCAGGTTTATAATTCCTTCGCCACTGGCTGTGGCAGAATAAAACATGATTGGAATGCCTCTTCCTAAATGGCTGCTCTTTATCTCTCTCAAAGCAGTCCAACCTGAATCTGATTGAATACTTACATCTAAAATGATGGCATCCGGTGGAGAGGCAGCCATGTGTTTTAACCATTCTGATACCTCTTCCATTAAAATAACTTTGACATCAATCCCGCGAGAAACCAACAGATTTTGAAGTTGTTCGCTTTTGTTTTCGAATGAAGTCAGGATAAGGACATTTTGTTTAATTACTGGCAAGCCTGAACTTCTTGTCTTCACAATTGGTGGTGCTTCCAGTATTGGCAGCGTAAAATAAAAGCAAGACCCTTCACCATTGACTCCATTAGAATTAAGACCAATTTTTCCATCATGCAATTCAACCAAGAGCTTACAAACAGATAAACCAAGACCTAAACCTGGGTATCCGAGCTTAACACTGCGTTCAGATCGATAAAACTCGTTAAAGATATTAGGCTGTTCTTCAAGTGGAATGCCTATACCAGTATCGCTTATTTTAACGATAACGGTGTTATCGATAACCTCAACCATTAGATTTACTGTCCCTTGAGTTGTAAATTTTATGGCATTATTGATAAGGTTGAGTACAATTTGCCTCAGGCGTGTGCGATCTCCCCATACCCAAGGGCCTTTTTCGGGTAAACTTGCTTTCCAAGTCAATCCTTTATCGTATGTCAGTGCAGCACCACTATCAACTACTAATTGAAGGGTTTCTGCTAAATCGATCAATTCCATGTTCAAGCGCAATTTACCAGCATCGTTGGTGGCGAGGTCTATGACATCTCCAATCATTCCGCCCAGGTGTTGAGCATAAGAATGAATCCGTTCTATATCTTTGACGATGGACTCATTTATAACCACCTTCTCATTTTCGGATTCAGTCAATAGGATGCGGCTTATACCTAAAATCAGGTTTATGGGTGTTCGCAATTCGTGGCTAATCATTGAAAGAAACCGATTCTTCATCTGGTTTACTTCTTCTGCCAGGCGGAGTCCCTCTAAAGTCTGGCGGTAGAGCTTGGCTGTATTGAGCGCACCGCTTAATTGTTGGGCAATAGCACCATATAGGTCGAGTTGATCAGCTTCAAATATCATAAAACCAATTTGCCCACTTGGATTCACTAGAGGAATAAGCGTCAATTGGGAAGCCATGCCCTTGTGAAAGATCTCTGGGGGAGGGAATTGATTGCTTTTAATTTGGAAAGGTATGCTCGTTTTGTTAGTGAGATCGCGGAGCGTAAAAGAGTCAAAGTTATTTTGAGAATCAGAATCCGATAAGGCCAACCATGCTTTTGAAATATTTATTTCAGGCAGGTGTTTAAGTAGCGCTTCAAAAATTTGGAATTCATCTAAAGCAGTTAACAATTTCGATGTTAGTAAGCTCATCCTGCTGGAGGTCCACCGTTCATCGACTTCATGCAGGCTGTAGTGATGTTTCATTTGACGGCTGATGATCAATCTTCCCTCGCTGATCATCTGGTCTGCAAAACCGAGAGTAGAAGTATTTGCGATATGGTTGGACCGTGCCCAACTTTCTAGCAAGGATAAAGCTGTTAACCAAATAAATGGATCATCATTAGAGGCACTTGTTTCTTGAACAATTTCCAGAAACTTCTGTCTAAACCCATTGCTTTCACCAGAGATGTTTCCATCCCTAAATGTGGAAACTAAATCCTGCGTAAATGAAAGGCATTTTTCTTCTGTCAAATTTAGCGCATGGTTTGAAACTGAAACGGTTATATCGTTAATAAGTTGTGCATCTTGCTTTTTATTGGGTTCGATTTCACGCTCACCGGGAGTTATTTGGTGTGAACCTGCTATTTTTAAAGGTTTACACCCACAGGATTCGCGCACAACTAGGCGTGTTTGCACGTAGTTTCTTAATTCAAGTTTGCCATTTGAGACAATATGCTCAAACAATAAGTTTGCGGCTTGGTATCCCATAGAAAATAATGGTACATGCAGGCTGGTTAATCCTGGTTCACTGACATCATCTTCTAGCCTGTTATCAAAGCCGATAATGGCAACATCTTGTGGGATATTTTTACCAGCTTCTTTGAGTGCTTTCATCGCGCCAAGTGCAGATTCATCATTGCTTGCCAGAATGGCCGAAAAAACAGCGCCTTTCCCAAGTAGTTCTTGTGCAGCCAAATATCCCCCATCAAAAACATGCTGACCATAAACAATTAAGTTGGGATCTTGATCTAAGTTATACCTTTGGCAGCCATATTGATAAGCTCTTAACCGCTCCCCGCTGTCTCCTTGACTATCGTCGGGTGAACCAGCAATGAATGCAATTTTTTGATGACCATGGTTCTTTAAGTGATTTAGAGCCGTTAATATGCCATTTTTATTGTCTGCAATTACAGAAAGGCCGCTTTCCCCAGAACCAATAAAAATGACGGGGTGACCAGCAGCAATGACTTCTTTAACGTAATCTGAACGAGCCTGCGAATGTAGGGGTGCTGCAATAATTAACCCATCCGTGTTTTCAGGAGTGATGGGAACATAATCGTGCTCGGGGGACACAAAAGGCCAAGCAGGCCTGAGTGGATCGGAAGGGCTTGCTGAAGGTCCAATGCCACAGCCTAATAACACATTAAATTGCAGGTCTTTTCCTGCTTGGCAAATCCCTCTAAATAGAGGCGCCAGGTAGCTCAGGTTTGTAGCAGTACGGTAAAATTGCCACCCAGCCAAAACTCCAAACGTCAGCCTGTCAGTGTGCTTATTTTTACTCATTTATATGAATTATACAGGAAATATTGTAGTTTTAGTTTATGGAATAGAGCATAAAGGTGTTAGGCAAATGCACGTTTCCTTTAAATCAAAATCCCAAATAAATTGTTCTGTTTTGCTCATGGTGTGATCAGCATATCTTCGTTACATCAAGGGATATTCTTTCCTATGGAACCTTAAATGGGGAAGGTTGATAAATTAAGCTGAAAATTAATACCGGTAAGCCAATGCAATGCTTTTCACTAAATTCTTTGACTTCTTTAGATACATAAGCAGATAATCATTTTCAAGTTACAACTTGTGCCTACTTTGATATATATTCTTTATTGCTAGTGCCAGTTGTATGATTTTCTTCCGTAAATCTTTGTTTTCATTGCTATTATGTCTATCTCTGTGCCATTTCGCCAGGGGATATACCTGCAGAACGCTAAAAATCCTATGCTTGAATATTGACGTCACAGGAAATCTGATTATAATATTAATATTATTTATTCAACTGTAGAAAATAATTAATTTATGTTGATTTGATTTGATTTGATTTGATTTGATTTGATTTGATTTGATTTGATGAATATGGCAAACCCATTCCTTGGCAGCAACATCAATCTAGTAAAGACCCACAACGTGCAGGCGCTTTTGCTAACCCTGCTACACGAAGACAATCTTTCACGCATACAACTTGCTAAACGAACCGGTCTCTCCAATACGACCATTACCAACCTTATTGCAGAACTGATCCAACAGGGACTTGTAACAGAGGAAAAATGCGTTCAAGAAGATCCGCAAGTCGTCCGATCAGTTGGTCGACCCCGCACGGGTGTCTGCTTGAACCCTGATGCCCGATATGTAATTGGTATTCATATTGGCGTAGGAATATTTCGGGTTGCTTTAACAAATTTGCGGGATGAGATTGTTTATAACAACCAAGAACTGTTTGATGTTCAGGAATCAGCTTTTGATGTATTAAATTTGATCACGAATTCAGTAAAAGAGCTTATTAAGAAAAGCCGCATCTCGAAAAAGCTCATTTTGGGCATTGGTGTAGGTGCTTCAGGACTAATTGATTTTCAAACAGGTGTGAACGTTTTTGCGCCAAACTTGAACTGGCGGGATATTCCAATTAAGGCACATTTGGAAAATCATTTAGGATTGAAGGTTGTTGTAGATAACAACGTGAGAGCGATGGCTTTAGGTGAAGCTTACTTCGGCTCAGGACGATCGGTTGATTCCCTTGCTTTTGTATATGGACGTATCGGTGTCGGCGCTGGCTTTATTTATAAAGGACAGGTATTCCGAGGAAGTACAATGGGTGCTGGTGAAATTGGCCACACGAATTTGCTGCTGGAGGGTGGAGAATTCTGCCGCTGTGGAAACAGTGGCTGCCTTGAAACACTGGTTTCAGAGCCTGTCATATTAAAAATGGCAGAAAAAATTCAACTCCTAGAACCCTCGGGTATCCTTGCTGAACTGATCAAAGAAAACCAGGGCGAAAACAGCCTGCCAATAATTTTTAATGCAGCCAGGCAGGGTGACTCAGCTGTCCTCGAAATGCTCCAGGAACGTGCTTACTACATGGGTGTAGCCCTGGCAAATATGGTCAACCTCTATAACCCGGAAATGATTGTTCTGGGTGGCATATTCTCAGAAGGCCATGATATCTTCATTGACCCCCTAATAAAAACGGTTCGCCAAATGGCATTCGCTGACCTGGGACTACGCGTACGGATCCGGGCAACCAGTTTTGGCTGGAAAGCCGGAGTGATTGGTGCTGCTGCACTTGCCCTTACCAGTTTCTTCTACCATCTCGATTGAACTGAGGTTATGTTGAGAAAACTTACTATTGCTTTTGCCACACTAATACGTAGCACTTTTGATGTTGCTTACGCAGAAGAAATGATCCGCCAAGCCAGGAGTCAACTATTAAGTGCCGAATTTGAACTGATTGAACTATCTCAGCCCATTACTAATTTGGAGGAAGTTGATCATGCTATCAAGCAGCTTCTAGATAAACCGATCGATCTGCTGCTTATTTTCCAAGCGACATTTGCAGATAGCACTATGATTACTTCATTAAGCCAGGCTCTGCAAGTGCCATTATTGCTTTGGGCGATCCCTGAGCCCTGGACCGGAGGCCGTCTACGCTTGAATTCACTATGTGGCATCAACTTGGCGGCACATGCATTGACCCTTCGAGATCGAAAATTTGATTACTGCTATGGATCTCCACAGGATTCTGAGATTATTAATAAGATTCGTCTATTGGCTATGGCAGGCTCTGTGCAACGCCAACTTCGTTCAACTCGCCTGGGAGTTGTAGGTCAGCATCCTGATGGCATGGATTCCTGTCACCTGGATGCACCACTTATTAATAATGTATTTGGTATAGAGATCGAATCTATTGATCTCCAGGATGTATTTGACAGAGCACGGGCAATCCCTGATCAAATGGTGGCACAGATACGCCAGGAATTAGATCGCTCCTTAAATAACTTACCTGAACTTGACCAGGCAGCACTAAATGGATCCCTGCGGGTTTACCGGGCGCTTTTTGAACTGGCATATGAAAAAGGTTTATCAGGTCTGGCAGTGAGATGTTGGCCAGAATTCTTCACCCACATGGGCTGTGCGGCATGTGGCGCTATGTCCTTGTTGAGTGATGGATTCATGGGTCAAGCGCCCATTCCTTGTGGCTGTGAAGCAGACATCAATGGCACGATATCCCAACTGATCCTGCAGATGTTGTCCGGAGAGCCCTCTTTTGGCACAGATATGGTTGGGATTGACATGAATGACAACTTAATTGCCCTTTGGCACTGCGGATTGGCACCCCTCTCCATGGCAGACCCAAAATCCCCGGCAAAGGGAACAATTCATTCCAACCGACATTTGCCTCTGCTCATGGACTTCAAACTCAAACCAGGATTGGTTACCTATGCGCGTCTCAGCAGAGCAAGCGGGAATCTGCGCATGGTTATTGGGAGCGGGGAGATAATCGATGGTCCTAAACCATTTAGCGGAACGGCAGGTCTGCTTAAACCATTTTTGCCTACAGAAACATTCCTGGAAATGTTGATGAAAGAAGGCCTTGAACATCACATTTCACTGACTTACGGCGATTTTTCAGAAGAACTCAAGGCATTAGCGGGAATTTATGGTCTTCCAATTTTGTGGCTTAACGAAAAGGAGGTGCCCCAATGATAAGATATTCAAACCTATTTTTTCAAAACGAGGATCAATTAGACTATTTAAGGAGAATTTAGATGAAAGTAAAAAAGTTTTTAATAATATTTGTTTTGTTGCTCATGGTGTTAGCAGCATGCAAGCCGGCAGCACCAGAAGCAACTGAAGCACCTGTAGTGCCAAGCGAACCCGAAGAAACTGAAGAACCGGTTGTGGTTGAAGAACCAGAAGAGCCTGTTGTGGTTGAAGAACCTGAAGTGGAGCCGGTAGAATTGCGGTTTACCTATTATGCGGATGGTATTGAAGCTGAAGTTATGCAGCCACTGCTCGATAAATTTATGACTGAGAATCCCGACATCACAGTTGTATTGGATGTTGTGCCTTATCAGACCATCGATGAGCAGCTTCCTGTCCAGGTTGAGACAGGGCAAGGACCAGACCTGGCACGCATCACCAATTTTGCTGCGTACAAAGGCAAATACCTGGATCTGCGAACTGTTGTTCCCGACCCAGATTACTACCAAACAAACTTCCCCGCTCCCATCATTTCTGCACTTGAGTTTGGCGGATTTCCTGATACGCTCACAGTGACTGGACCTTACATCAATAAGACTTTGTTTGACCAGGCTGCGATTGAAATTCCTGGAGAGGGGACGACATGGGAAGAGTGGACAGCGCTTGCCAAACAGGTTGCAGAAACCACAGGTACCCAATATGCCATTGGCATTGACCGCACCGGGCACCGCGTTGCTGGCCCAGCCATGAGCATGGGTGCAACACTGATTGATGCCGAGGGCAAGTTTACCGTAGATACACCTGGATTCAGGGATTTTGTGACGTTGCTAAAAACATGGCAGGATGAGGGATTGATGCCAGCAGAACTTTGGCTGGTTGGTGATAGCATGAACAACTGCATCGATTGGATCAAATCCGGAGATATGGTGATGTGCATGACCGGTTCATGGCAGATAAATGGCATGGCCAATGATGTCGCTGATGCATTTGACTGGATGGTTGTGCCTAACCCGACTGGCGCTGGTGGTTCAACTGGTGTGGCGGGTGGTTCGGCAGTCGTTGCTTTTGCAGGTACCAAGTATCCCGAAGCAGTTGCAAAATTAATGGCGTTCCTCTATGCTGAAGAAAATTACTCTGCTTTTTCAGCTGGCACCTTAGCGCTGCCTGCCCACAAGGGTGTTGCAGAAGCTGGAGTTGCATTTAATACCGAGAATCCATCTGTTTTAGGCGCTCTGAGTGCCTACACCGCTGAAGTTCCTAAATTGCAAGATCAGGCTGTTGGTTTAAATGTGCATCCGTTTGCGTTCGCTTATTACCGTAATAGTGCAAACCGAATAGCCCAATATCTATCGGGAGAATTAACACTAGATGAAATGTTGATCAACCTGCAATCTGATATTGATAAAGCAATTGAAGAGGCCGGAGGTTAAGCTCGATTTTTAACAGGAAGTGCAGTCCACTTGTATGAACTGCACTTCCGATTTATTATGTGAGGTTTCCAATGCAGAAAACCTTGAAAATAAAGTCATTTTTTGAGGGTGTCTCTAAAGGTATTAGCACTTTTATCGTATCTGCTACAGACCTGTTATTCGGTACCCTTCAAAAATTGATCGGCGTTAAACGGATGCCATATTTTTTTGTGCTTCCAAATTTACTAATATTTGGTATTTTTATCCTTTACCCCGTGCTTTTAAATTTTGTTTATGCCTTCACTGGCGGTCCATCTTTCTTCCCGAATGAGCGTCCCTTTGTAGGTATGGCAAACTTCGAACGCTTGTTTGCATGTGAAAGCATATTTCAACCGAATACCTGCACAGAAGACATTTTTTGGAGAGCTGTTCATAATACACTCTTTTTTGTGATCTTCCAGGTCAGCCTGATGGTGCTTTTTGCATTAATTACAGCGCTGGTACTTAACCGGAAAATTAAATTCCGTGGTTTCTTTCGCAGTGTATTTTTCTACCCTTGCCTGCTATCCCCCATTGTTGTTGCTTTAATTTGGAAATGGATGCTGCAGGATAATGGTTTGTTGAACGGTATTATTATGGGCCTGGGTTTTACAAAATTCCCTTTCCTTGTGAATGCTCAATGGGCTCGCTTTTGGGTGATCATCGTCAGTGTTTGGGCTTCAATGGGATTTTATACGCTTATCCTTCTGGCCGGTTTGCAGTCAATCCCGGCCGACCTATATGAAGCCGCTTCAATGGATGGTGCCAACAACTGGAAAGCATTCACCAAAATTACTATTCCATTATTAATGCCTACAATGCTTGTCGTTATTGTGCTTTCCCTGATCCGTGCAGTTCAGGTATTTGAAGTCACTTATGCGTTTACAGGAGGGGGACCGGGAACAGCAACCCTGTACCTGGTACAGTTCATTTATAATTATGGTTTTTCCAGCCCAAACAAACAATATGGCGTGGCAGCAGCAGCGTCTTTACTTATGGCGGGTGTATTGATTGTTCTTACCCTAGCTCAATTTGCTGCTAAGCGAGAGGAGTCATACTAATGAATCCCATCCTTGAATTCTTTACTCGTAAAAGTGGTCGTAAGAAACTTTCACTAAGCGACCTGCTTTCTTACTTATACCTATTAATGGGTGTCATATTTATGTTCGGTCCAGTTCTATGGGTGGTGTTATCTTCTTTCAAGACGCCCCTAGAAATTGCTAAATTTCCTCCCCGCATTTTCCCTTACCGTCAACAAACTGTCTCCTTAGAGGGTTACGAAGAAGAATTGCCATTGTTCACTGTAACAAGCGATGATGGTACAACGCGGCAGCTTGCCCAAATACGGCGCATCGGACTGGAAGCCCAAATGATTGACCCTTTGGAACCAAATGTAATAATTAAAGTTCCTATTGATAAACGTGTCCCGATCGAAAAAATCAGTTTCAACCTCGAGAATTACATTACTGGTGCCAGCCGTTTCAATTTTGGACGTTATTTATTGAACAGCGTTATCGTAACTTTATTTGCCACACTCTTAACCCTTCTTGTAAATAGTATGGCTGCCTTTGCCCTCAGCAAATATAAATTCAGAGGACGGCAGACAATTTTCCTGGTTATGATCAGCACCTTAATGGTGCCGCTTTCAGTGGTTTTGGTACCCATTTTTTTGGTTGTGACCAGCGTGGGATGGAATAATAATCTTTTGGGGATTATTGTTCCTGTTGCAGCCACACCGACCGGTGTTTTTCTGCTCAGGCAATACATGTTAACCATACCCAATGAATTAATGGATTCCGCCCGCATTGACGGTGCCAGTGAGTGGCGCATTTACTCCCAGATCATCCTTCCCCTCGCAAAACCTGCATTGGCTGTATTAACAATCTTTTCCGTGATGTGGAGATGGAATGACTTCCTTTGGCCTTTGATAGTCATCAGCCGTAGCGAGCTTTTTACGCTTCAGGTAGGACTTGCTTCTTTTCAAGGGGAGTTAAACGTGCAGTGGAATCTGATCCTTGCCATGACAGTATTAACCCTACTTCCCATAACCTTGGTTTTTGCGCTATTGCAGAGACATATCACAACGGGAATTGCCACCACGGGGTTAAAATAAAATTGCACAAGATCAAATATGCGCTTTGTGAACAAAACAATTCCTTATCCATTAAATGGCCAATTGCCTGTTACCTGCAATTGGCTAAATCGATGAGATTTAAGCATATAAATATTTAATTTGGAGACTTGTTGGTATGTTATCTGAACAAGATTTATTTTTACTGAAAGAAAAAGCAAACCAGATTCGGATCTTGACTCTCGAGGCGATCGGCTACTTAGGTGTTGGTCATGTTGGCGGCTGTATGTCCTTGGTGGAGGTGCTGACCCTACTGTACTACAGACATATGCAGGTCGATCCACAGGATCCGCGGAAACGCGATCGGGATCAACTGGTCCTTTCCAAAGGGCATGCAGGTCCGACACTTTACAGCATCCTGGCAGACAAAGGTTTTTTCCCCGGAGAGTGGCTGCACACACTGAACAAAGGTGGGACCCGCCTTCCCAGCCACTGTGATCGGAATCTTACGCCTGGGATCGATATGACGACCGGTTCGCTTGGACAAGGGCTATCTGCTGCTATTGGGATTGCACTTGGCAACCGGTTGGATGGGATCAACAGTACTGTTTATGCCATTATCGGAGATGGAGAATCGAATGAAGGCCAGGTCTGGGAAGCTGCACAGGCTGCAGCACAATTCAAACTCAATCACCTTATTGTCTTCACCGATTCCAATAGATTGCAATTGGATGGTTTTATGAATGAAGTCATGAACATTGAAGACTTGGTCGCTAAGTGGCATAGCTTCGGATGGTTTACTCAGCGAGTGGATGGCCATGATTTCAAGCAAATGGATGAGGCAGTTATCTTAGCAAAAGGACAAGAAGCTAAACCATCTATGATTATTTTGGATACTATTAAGGGGAAAGGGGTTGCATTTGCAGAAAATCAACCTGCAAATCATAACATGAAACTTGATTACGCTACCGCACAACAAGTGATTTCAATGTTGCAATCAGGAATTGGAGAAGAACATGAGTAATCAATTGGAAATGCGTACTGTTTATAATGAAACCCTGATTGAACTCGCCGAAGCTGATGAGCGTATTGTTTTGCTAGAAGCAGACTTGATGCGGGCTACTGGTACTAAACCTTTTTCTGAACGCTTTCCTGCGCGAACTGTGAATGTCGGTGTGGCAGAAGCTAACATGGTCTGTATTGCAGCGGGTTTTTCTACCACTGGGAAGATACCCTTCGCCAACAGCTTTGCGACCTTTGCTTCACGACGAGTCTTTGACCAATTCTTCATTTCAGCAAACTATGCCCGTTTGAATGTTAAGTTGGTGGGGAGTGATCCCGGTATTACAGCGGCATTGAATGGGGGCACGCATATGGCTTTCGAAGACCTGGGCATCATGCGTACCATCCCTGGTTTGGTGGTGTTTGAGCCCTCAGATCCGGTATCCCTCAGAAAACTGGTTCAATGTACAGCCGAACACCAAGGTTGTTCCTATATGCGTCTGCATCGTGGTATGGCAAACATCCTTTATGAACAAGATGAGCAATTTGAATTGGGAAAAGGCAAACTACTCCGGACTGGCAAAGATATCGCGCTTATCGCTACAGGTGTGGTCATGGTGAATGAAGCACTTAAAGCAGCGGAGATGCTGGCGAAGGATGGCATTTTTGCCAGTGTAGTAGACATGCATACCATCAAGCCTATTGACCGTGAACTGATCGTTCAGTTGGCAGAAACCTGTAGCGTGATTGTGAGTTGTGAGAACCACCAGGTGATCAATGGTTTGGGTTCTGCGATCGCCGAGGTATTGGTAGAAACATTGCCCGTGCCCATGGCGCGTATTGGTGTGAAGGACATGTTTGGAGAGGTTGGATCCTTTGACTATTTAATTGACCGATTCGAACTAACAGCTGCTCATATAGTTTCACAATCCAGGCAATTATTACTACGGAAATAATTATTAATAAGACGATTTGGAGGATAAATGATGGATAAATTGACCATTGCAATAGCCAGTGATCTATCTGGATTTAATTTAAAACAAGCCATTGTCGGCCATTTGCTGCAAAATGATGATCTTCAAGTGATGGATCTTGGCATTCCATCAGAACAGGAACCCAAACCCTACTTTGAGCAAGCTCCAAAAGTAGCCAAAGCTATCCAGATGGGACAAGCAGAAAAGGGTATCCTGATTTGTGGCACAGGGCAAGGTATGGCAATTGTTGCCAACAAACATAAGGGCATTTATGCCTGTGTGGTGGATGACATTTTTGCTGCTGAAAGGGCAAAGATCATCAACAATGCCAATGTCATCACCCTGGGAGGGTGGATCACAGCACCATTTCTGGGTACCCAGATAGTTGATGCCTGGTTAAGCATGCAATTCACTCAAAAAATGGAATTCAAGAAGGATTTTCTGACCAATGCCTTTACCCAGGTGAAGGTGCTTGAAGAAATCACCTTCAAGTGATCAGGTTAACCCAAGCTCTTAGTAAAAAGAGTATGATAGATGTATGTTGATTTCAGGAGAGAGCCCAAATGAGTGAATATTTTGAACGCGTTTCGCTACAAGTCCAAAGAGGATTTCACCGCATCGCATCCATCAAACCGCTGCAAGCGATTCCGGGTGGCATGCGCTTTCTTTGTGAATCTGGGCAACTGGACATCTATTACTTTGCCAAAGGTGTTATCCGCTTCGCTATGAAGTCTGGGGATGTGGTTGATTATGGCTTAGTGACTGCAGAACCTCAGGAGATCGCCTGTAATTTCGAAACTTTCGACAGAGGTTTGATCCTATCGTCAGGCAATGTCTCCCTTGAGTTAATCCTGGCACCATTTTCTTTCAAGCTGAAGAGAGCGGGCAGCTTACTTCTGGAAAGTATCACCGATTGCAGCATGGAAGGATCTACCCGATTTCATGCCTTTGCACAAAGTGCAAAACCTGCCTGGCAGGTCTCTTTAGCGCTTAAAAGCGGAGAACCAGTCTATGGTTTGGGCGAGAAATTTGGTAGCCTGGATCACCGAGGTGAGTTGATCACGAGCTGGAATTTCGATGCACTGGGTGTGAATGCGGAGCGATCTTACAAGAATGTACCATTTGCCTGGTCTCCAGAAGGTTGGGGCTTTTTTGTGAACACAACCAGCCGGGTGACACATGCCGTTGGTCATTCGCAATGGTCACACCGTAGTTACATTTCCCAGGTGGAAGATGCAGACATGGACTTCTTCCTGTTTGCAGCTGATACACCTGCTGAAATAATAGATGCGTATACCAACTTGACAGGCAAGACCCCATCGTTACCTATTTGGAGCTATGGGCTCTGGATGGCTCGGGCTTATTACCGCACTGCTGATGAATTACTAGACGTGATTAAGGAAATGCGTGCCCGCCAAATTCCACTGGATGTCATCCTATTGGATGGACGGGCGTGGCATAAACCAGAGACACGTTTTGACTTTTCCTGGGATCCCGAGCGTTACCCTGACCCAGGTGAATTTATTAAGCAATTAGATGCATATCAAGTGCGCTTGTGCTTGTGGGAATACCCTTATATTTCCACTTTTAATCCACTATTTAATGAACTGGCTAGCCAGGGATACCTGCTGAAAACATTCGATGGACAAACATATATTCATCAATGGCTCCCAGAGCCTTATGAATTGATGTTACCCCAACTCTATCCAAGCGGGATCATTGACTTTACTAATCCAGATGCATATGCCTGGTATCGCGACCAGCACAAGGCACTTTTTGATTTAGGGGTGGCAGTGATGAAAACCGATTTTGGTGAGGCTGTGCCTGAGCAAGTCGTTGGATTTAATGGAGACAGCGGGATGCGCTTGCATAATGTTTATTCGTTGCTATATAACCGCTGTGTTTATGAAGCCACGCAGCTTTATGCAAAAGGTCAGCCACTGGTGTGGGGCAGGTCAGGCTGGACAGGCAGCCAGCGTTATCCGATGGGTTGGGGCGGCGACCCCCAATCTGATTGGGAAGGATTGGCAGCCAGCATCCGCGGTGCTCAATCTTGGGGCATGAGCGGAGTGCCATTCTATGCCCATGATATCGGTGGCTGGTATGGTGAATTAAAAGACCCTGAGTTGTTTGTGCGCTGGACGCAAGCCGGCATAATGAGTTCGCATACGCGTTTTCATGGCGGTGGACCCCGTGAACCCTGGATATTTGGACCGGAAGTTGAAGAAATCATTAGCCGATGGATCCAATGGCGGTACCAGTTAATTCCCTATCTAAGGTTATGTGAAAGGGAAGCACAACTGAATGGTATGCCGGTTATAAGATCTATGGCACTTGCTTTCCCTGATGACAAAGCCAGCTGGTCATTTGAAGAACAATATATGCTTGGCCCATCGTTGCTTGTGGCACCAATTATTCAAGCCGGTGGGCATGTGGATGTCTACTTACCTAAAGGCACTTGGTACAACATATGGAATGGAAATCGAATTGATGGGGGAAAAGTGCTTACAATTGACGACCTTCCCCTGGAAGAAATGCCGGTGTTTGGACGTGAGGGATACTGGCTACCATTAGGACCAGTGGTGGAAAGTACAGATAACTTAATGGATGATATGGTGATAAATGAGATATGGACATTTGGTGAGCCTTTGCCCACATTTAGCATGCACAGCGAGGAAATTAAGGTGCAAATTGATGATGGTAAAGTATCGCTAAGCGCTCCAGTTAATGTTAGAGTGAAAAAGTTTTAGGAGAGAAATTCTGTTTATGTCTACTGCCGGTAATTACTTAAAAATCAATCTTACAACGGCTACAGTTACAAGCGAAAAGATTAATGTTCATGATGCACAGAAATTTCTTTTAGGCAGTGGTTATGCAGCTCTGCTTTATTATAAAGAAATGGATCCTGGAATACAGGCATTAGATCCAGAGAATACAATTTACATTTTTAATGGTTTAACAACCGGTACAATAATCCCTACTGCCTGCCGCACAAGTTTCTGTGGAAGGAGTCCGCTTACTGGTATTTGGAATGAATCTAACGTAGGTGGTCATTTTGGAGCAGAATTGCGCAAAGCAGGACTTGATGGTTTGGTAATTACGGGTAAGTCTGAAACACCGGTTTACCTTTATGTGCATGATGCCAGTGTAGAAATACGGTCAGCAGCCCACCTTTGGGGTTTGGATACATTTGATGCTTATGATGCGCTACTTCTAGAAACAGACCCAAAAGCACGGGCAGCAGTCATTGGACCTGCTGGTGAACGCCTGGTCCATTTTGCAGCTATTTTGCAAGGCGGGCGTAATCATTCTCGAGCCGCAGGGCGAGGTGGGATGGGGGCAGTGTTTGGCAGCAAACTGCTCAAAGGCATCGTTGTTTCAGGATCTGAGAAGGTTCAAACTGCGAAACCGGATGAGTTGCGCAGTTTAGTACGAATGCAAATCCCCATCATTAAAAAAGCCACAGAAGGACTTTCAAAATTTGGTACTGCTGGTGGTGTTGCTGGTGCAGAGTATGTAGGTGACCTGCCTTTGCATAACTACACCGGTGGAAGCTGGCCGGAAGGGGCAATGATGATCAGCGGTCAGAACCTTGCTGAACAGTATAAAGTCAAACAGACCTTCTGTTTTGCTTGCCCCATCGGCTGTGGTAAACATGTGGATGCTGAGATGGAGGATGGCACCCATATTACAGGCGAAGGACCTGAGTATGAAACCTTAGCAGGGATGGGCGCTTTAACTGGTATTGACGATTTGGATGCTATGTTAAAAGCCAATGATTACTGCAATCGGGTAGGGATGGATACTATCAGCGCTTCAACACTGGTGGCATTTGCAATGGAAGCCTTCGAAAACGGATTGATAAAAGCTGAGGATTGTGATCATCATCAAATTCAGTGGGGAGATCCGGTTTCGTTATTGAACTGCTTGCGCTTGATTGCAGAGAAGAGAGGTGTTGGAGAAATTCTTGGACTTGGTGCAAGGGCAGCTGCTGAGCATTTTGGCGGTGGGTCTGAAGTTTATGCTATGCATAGTAAGGGGTTAGAGATGGCTTACCATGACCCGCGTGCTACATTTTCAATGGCGGCCAATTATGCTACGGCAAACCGCGGTGCGTGTCATCTTGAGGGACTTTCGTATTGGATGATTTACGGCCTCGATGCTAGCAGTTGGTCACCACAAAAAGCAGACCGTTTTTCAATCGCCGAAGCAGCGCAGGAAGCCATTGCCTTTCAGAATTATTTTTCTCTATACAACCCTCTTGGTTTGTGCAAATTTATTGGCAAATCAAGCATCAGCCCCCAAACGATTGCTGAGCTTCTTACAGCTGCCACAGGATGGAATTTTTCAGGATCAGAATTGCTTGAGACAGGTGAGCGAATATTTAATCTAAAGCGCATGATTAACAATCGTTTGGGTATATCAAGTGAGGATGATGACCTGCCAGAGCGTGTGAAAAGCACTGCAAGACCCAGCGGCGGGGCAGAAGGGCAACTTTTCGACCTAGCTCTCATCTTGAAAGACTATTACCTTTTGCGTGGTTGGGATGATGAAGGATACCCTAAACAAGAAACAATAACTAGGTTAGGTTTGGATTCTATTTAATATCGGTTTGGTGGCCTGAGCGTGGCTCAGAGTGGAAAAATTTAACAAACTGTCCATCCATATTCCACTGATTAATTTCGCGCATCATCAAATTGTTATCTAATCATTACTCTCACATCGCTGACGAAGCTGATGATTTATCTAATCCAGCAAATTGATTGAAATAAGTATTTGCCAGTAAATAAAACTTGAAATCAACACATAATTGCAGCTTTGAGAAGATCAAAGTGGGCAAGCTGATGTAACATAAGCTCTGATTTTGACAAGTCAATTGTTCACTAACACGAAATAACACTAAGTTTATCTGGAACAAAGATATACAACAAGGTTATATTGAACATGAGATCCAATCTAAAAAATTTTTGGAGCACTCGTCCTAAGTGGTGTGAAAATAAATTTAGAATTGAAGCGCAGAAGAGGTAAACAGAGGAATCATCTCAAGCAAGCCCATTGGAATGAAATTGAAAGATGTGAAAATGAAGTTAAGCGGTTAATCACGGATGTAAGCAATAAGGAAGGTTTCGAGACTAAAAATCATGATAACCTTGAGGTGCCAAGCGGCAGATGATTGGATATGCGTCTGATAGCACTAGTGATCATTACTTGTTAGTATCTCCAGCAATCAAAAGAATCGACCCAATTAATTTTTCCTAGTGTATGTGCCTTATCTAAAACAATAAAAAAATGTGTGTTTCAAATATCATTAAGTACGTTTGTAACTTGCACTTGTTACGGTTGAATACGAAATCGAACCATGCTCAGGGAGGCTTTGAGATGGTTACGGGAAATTACAAATATATAAATATATCGTGACTTAGGAAAAGTTTCTATTAACTCCACTTAGTTATTAATGGTTTTAATAAACAACTTTAAGTAGAAATAATTTCTTTGTAAGATTTGTCGAATTAGTTTACGTCTTTGTCAATGGTGTAAATTCAAAGTGTGAATTCATGAAAGTATCACAATTCTAATGCACTGGAGCAAGGGTAAAAGGAATTGGTTCAGCCATTAGCAAAGGCTGAGGTTCAAACAATTTACGCATTGACTCCAGGCTGAAATACCTCCTGGTAATTTGCCATTCATCAGCCTGTTCTCTCAGGATTGAACCTACCAGACGAATAACAGAATTCTCATCAGGAAATACACCCACCACATTTGTCCTTCTTTTCACCTCCTTGTTCAAACGTTCCAGGACATTGTTCGAGTAAATTCTTGTCCAATGCTCCCTGGGAAAAGCCATGTAAGTAAGAATGTCATCTTCTGCACTGATCAACAGTTCAGCAGCTCTAGGCCAGCGGGCCGCCATGACCTCATACACAACTTTCAATTGTTGGCGAGCAGCTGCCTGGTCCGGTTGTGCAAAGATAGTGCGC
>Ga0209723_1001017_pt1 | contig 46585 bp, 46 predicted proteins | sample BiotimSIPDNA_2_FD_185750 | JGI IMG/M metagenome (GOLD analysis project Ga0209723, IMG submission 185750) | Anaerobic biogas reactor microbial communites from Washington, USA - Biogas_R2 time_0 SIP DNA (SPAdes) (version 2) | ecosystem: Engineered > Bioreactor > Anaerobic > Unclassified | place... | reverse complement strand
GAGTTAAAAGGAAAAAGCACCTGGGAACGTGCCGAAGCCTTAATTAACATCGCTCATCCTGATTATCGGGATCAACTGATCAAGGAAGCTCAGGAGATGAAGATCTGGCGCAAAAGCAGCAAAATTGGCAGCCTGGTCTAGGTATTTTAGTAACCGCTGTCCACTGGTTGTGCAATGTAGCAAATGTTTGCCATTTCATAATTAATAGCTGGACAGGAAGACTTGTTCACTCCTTCCCCGTTTGATCCCCTAAGTTTCTTCACAGAGAGAAGCAGCCCTAAGGGGCTGCTTCTCAGACCGTCAAAAAGGGCTAATGGCTGCGTTAACTCGGGAAGCCCGTTCAATCGACGTACGCCATGTACGCCTCAATCACGGGCTTCCCAGTTGCCTTGCCCTTATCCTTTTTTGCTCGCTCTGGCAGGGTGTCGACTCTTCGACACCCTGAGAAGCAGCCCTAAGGGGCTGCTTCTCTTTAATTTATTGTTTCTTCTGAGAGGAAAAAGTTATCCCGTATTTGCGAGCTTTGCGTAGCAAGGTTGCCTGGCTGATTCCTAGTTCCTGAGCAGCTTTACGACTGCTTTTGTTACTGCGGATAACACTTTCCAGCAGGCGCCGCTCAGCGGCTTCATTAACTTCTTTTAGAGAAGGGGTCTTACCAATCTCATTTCCGTCAAACCCGTCCACTTTTGATCTATACGAATCAGGTATGTCCCGCAGGGTAATTAGTTCTGTTTCCGATACAATGGCCAGCCGTTCAATAATATTCTGTAATTCCCGTACATTACCAGGCCACTCATAGTAGCACATCCATTTTTTCACATCATCATCTAGTTTCTTGTGAACACCATATTTGCTGTTAAACTTCTGCAGGAAAAAATCCGCCAACAAAAGGGTATCGCCAGGGCGGTGTTTTAAGGGTGGGACATTTATGGGCACTACACATAAACGATAGTATAAATCTTCCCGGAAGCGATTTAGGTGAATCAGTTCCTCCAGGTTTTTGTTGGTGGCTGTTATTACTCGTGCTTTTAAACGAATGGGATCGATTCCACCCACTCTCCTGAATTCACCCTCTTGAAGAACCTGGAGCAGTTTGGCCTGCAGTGAACCCGGCAAATCAGCAATCTCATCCAGGAAAATAGTACCGTCTCCGGCCAACTCCAGCAAGCCTGGTTTCCCATGCTTTTTAGCCCCAGTAAAAGCCCCCTCTTCATAGCCAAACAATTCAGCTTCAAAGAGATTTTCAGGTATGGCAGCACAGTTCAGTTGTACAAAAGGCTCATCCTTGCGGGGGCCCAGTTCGTGTATCTTCCGCGCTATTACACCTTTACCGACGCCCGACTCCCCGCCCAGGAATATGTTGCTGTCTACTTTACTTACTTTCATTACTATATCGAAAACGTCTTTCATCTCTTTACTGCGAAAGACGAAATTCTCTCCTGCGTCCTGTTTCAACTGCTGTTCATAGAACATACGCAGGTTAGCCTCTTTCTCCAGTTCCCGGCGCATTTCCTCCAGAGCCGTAATGTCCCGTGAGGTATATACTATCCGGTATACTTTGCCTTCTTCATCCAATATCGGATTAGCACTGACCAGCAGCCGTCGCCCGCTCTTAACAATAGCTTCAAAATTAAGGGTCTTCTTCTCCTCTAGAATCTGTGCCATTCTATAAACATCCACCGGAGATAAGAAAGTATAAAAGCCCCACTCCACAAAATTGATCAAACTATGTCCAATTATTTTGTCGACCGTAAACATATCTGTTAAAGCATGTTTTTGGTTGATCAATATAATAGTGCTATCTGCCTTAGTAACCAGTATACCATCACTTACCAGATTGGCTATGGTTATCAGTTCAGATATTATACGTTCATTTTTTTTAATGATCCTTGCAGCGTCATCCATGGCGAAATATCCCCCTTATTCACCCGTAACCTACCAATTGTATGTAGCTGGATAATGACAAGTCATATTGCTGGCTGTCCTTTTATAAGAATAAAGGTTTTATTACAGATATTATAGCTTACTTAAAAGAACCCTGGTGAAATTATTATAAGCGGGACAATATCTTGTTCTTTTTGCTAATTGAGAGTTTTGCATAAATTTGCTCTACCTGCAATAAATAATAACGAAGCGGGCATTAAGATCCGCTTCGTTATTCGCGTAAATTGAATTTATAGAGTTTTGTTAATTAGTATATATTTTAGAACGCCTATGCTTGTGGTCGTTCCTGGGTTGATTTGATTTACCTTTTGAAGAATTCCGTTTCGGGCGTCCGGTATAATTTCCCTTAACAATAATGGGCGGTGCCAGGGTCAGATTCTGCAGAGGCGTTTGATCTCGTTCCCTAGTCATTACCTTCAGGGCGGCAGCCAATAAGGTAACTGCATCGTGTTCTTCCAGCAGATTTTCGGCCAGGCTTCGATAATCATCAGCATCCTTCATAGAGGCAGCTGACAGCAAATTATCTAGGGCCGCTTTCCGCAAACCAAATTTGACATCATCCACACTGGGAATTGGTCTGCGTGTCACCTCTTGCCGAGTATGTTCCTGGATATAGCCGAGGTGCCTTAATTCGCGTGGGGTAACCAGAGTCACCGCCCGACCTTTTTCTCCAGCACGTCCGGTTCTGCCAATACGATGTACATAACTCTCGGCATCCTGAGGTATATCCAGATTAAAGACATGAGTAACTCCAGTGATATCAAGGCCCCGGCTGGCTACATCAGTGGCTACCAAAACCTCGCTCACGCCTAATTTGAATTTGTGCATAACCATATCCCGATTGCTCTGGGTCATATCTCCGTGGATCCCTTCGGCTGAATACCCCCGGGAGCTTAGTGCTTCTGTGACTTCATCAACTCGACGTTTAGTGCGGGCAAATACGATGACCGCCTCCGGGCTGTGTACATCCAGCAACCGGCACAGCACATCCATCTTTTGATTCTCATCGACCTCAATATATTCCTGCTCAATATTGGCTACCGTCACTTCTTTAGGATTGGTTTGGACTATCTCCGGATCATGCATGAATGAACGGGCCAAGTTTTGAATATTGACCGGCATGGTCGCTGAAAACAACAAGTTTTGCCGGGTAGTCGGAGTTTTGGCCAGAATAGCTTCAATGTCTTCTTTGAAACCCATATTCAGCATTTCGTCAGCTTCGTCCAAAACCACCATCTGTAGTTGATCTAGACGAATGGTGCGGCGGCGTATATGATCCAGCAGCCTTCCCGGTGTTCCGACAATGATGGCCGGTCTTTGTTTCAAGGCCTTGATCTGTCTGGTGATTTCCTGGCCACCGTAAAGAGGCAGACTGCGAATGCGTTTGTATTGTCCAATGCGGTTCAATTCCTCGGCCACTTGCATGGCCAGTTCACGAGTGGGAGTAATTACCATTGCTTGGATCGAGTCTAGTTCAGGATTACACTGCTCAGCCAGAGGAATGCCAAAGGCCGCTGTCTTGCCTGTACCAGTTTGGGCTCTTCCGATCACATCCCGCCCTTGCATTACCAGAGGTATGGTCATAGCCTGAATAGGTGTCGGTTCCTCAAATCCCATTTGGCTTACTGCCCGCGAAATTTCTGCAGACAAACTTAATTCTTGAAAAGTGGTCAAATAATTGTTTCTCCTTTTTTCTCTGTTTTGATTCTATTATTACCAGTAGCAGCTATTTACATCATGTTATTAAATGCCGAGGGGACAAATCTATTATGTCTGGATAACGCTTTCGGTAACACAGCTTATTATTATACCACTTCAAACTTCCTCCAGTCAAAAAAACCGGCCCCCTGAGAGGACCGGTCTCAATTTATTAAATAATATCAAATAATATTCAATGCAAATTTTTCCGGGAAACGGGGTGTAATGTTCTTATAATACTCAATTACCTGTTGCATATCTTGACGATAATCTCCGGTAGGGTGAAAAGCCGGTCCCACATGAGCTATCTTCTTTTTATAATCCAGGGAGCTCAGTACAATGGGAACTTTAGCCTCTAGTGCGGCATGATAAAAACCGGTCTTCCATTTGCCTTTAAGTTTCCGGCTTCCCTCGGGTGCTAATAAAATCACTAACTCCTCGGATCGTTCGAATAATTCTACCATCTGTCTGACCAAATTATCGGATTTATCGCGCTGCACGCCGATTGCCCCTGTGGCCATAAATAACAATCCCCAGGGCATCTTCATCAATTCCTGCTTTACCAAATATTTCATCCGGCGCCTCATCATGTACAAGGCGGCTCGGGAGTAACCAAAGTCAAAATTACTGGTATGAGGTGCACCAACCATAATGCACTTCTTGATACTGGGATCAAGGCTTCCTTCCAGCTTCCAACCACTAAGCCAGAAATAAAGTCTAGAAATGGGTCTCATTATCATGGGGTGAATTCTCTCCTTTTAATTAAAGTATCAGTATTATGCTGACAGAGACAATAGTTTCGCGTTTCTCCTCTATTTTCCTCTATTTCGACGATCAATGCCATGTTAATTTTTTGCACTTGCCGAAAAATGTCGAGTGCTCCTCATTATCCTGGCCTTCACTCCAGGCCTCCCGGTCTTAAATCATCTAAAGGTAACCAAAAAATAACGGGTCTAGCCCTTAGACCAGACCCGTTATTTACTTAACTTAAATGCCCAGCGCTCCTTTGACCATGTTCAATGTGCCGATAACTTTTTCATCAGTAAAGACTTTCACCAAGCTGTTCCAATCCATTTCATCGATGCCTTTGCGAATGATGCTGGCATGATGCTCACGATGAACCTGCTTTAAGGCGATAAATGGACGACCCGGAGTATCAATGAGGGCTACTATTTTAGCCTTGGCCTTTTCCATCAACTCTTCAGGACTGTCAGCCAGTTCATCAAATATGCCTCTTTCCACTGCCTCGGTTATGGGGATCAAGTCGCCTTTGAAGATAATATCACGGTAGTTCTTCTCCGTATCCAAGCCCCAGCGCATCAAGCCTGCCTCAGCCGGCGTGAGCGACAAGCCTAGTTTGATCTCGGTCATGCCCACTTTGATCTTGGGATGATTCATGGCGATGCGGTAATCGGCAGCACAGGCTACGATCATACCCGCTGCAGTAGCAGCACCATTTACAGCTGCAATGACCGGCTTACTGCATATAAAGAGTTTGTAGAGCACTTCTTCTTCAATCTTAAACCAATCAATGATCTCCTGAGGTCCCTGGAAGCTTACAAATTCGTTGAGGTCAAAACCGCCTGAGAAATAACGATCGGTACCTACCAGTATGATACCCTTCAGGTCTTCTTCATTGTTGACCCGGTCGATCACCTGGTCGAGGGCTTTTAAGGTTTCCAATTGAATTGAGCTGACTTTGTTGCTCTTGAACTGGAAAATAACGATATTGTCTTCAATTCTCATCTCGTACGCCATAATTTCATCCGCTCCTTTACTTCGAATCCGACTTTTTCGTTTCGTAACATTTAGTGTTGTTTATATTATTGGCCAAGCTTACAGCAACTGTCAATAAGGCGAAAAAATGAAGATTTACTCTGTATTTTCTGTCAACTTATTGTTATTGATTCGGAGCAGGCCAGTGATGATCTTAAAGGGTGATTCTTCGATCTGGAAGGTCAATTCCCCTGACGCAGCAGTCCCCAACAGCACAATGCTCCTAGGACAGACATAAAAACCAGGAACAGCAGTCCTCCCGTATAGGTGCCACTAAATTGGATCAATACTCCCATTATCGTTGGCGTCGCTGCCGAAAACAGATTGCCGGCTCCATTAACCACCCCTGAACCAGCCACGATAAGCCGGGAGGGCAGTATTGACTGCAAAATCGCCCAAACCGCCGGGAAAACAAATTCATTGATACTAACCGCCAACACCATACAGATAACCGCTCCTAAAGGGGAAGGAACCGTAGCAATACCAAAGGTAGCCAGAGCCACGATCAACAAAGCCAGTAATCCGACTTTACTCTTGTAGCGCGCGCGATCTACCAGCCTGCCACCTACAAATACACTTACCATAGCAGCTACATAGGCTATGGTCACATAGCCAGTCATGCCAGTCATTTCAAAATGTCTAACTTGCACTAAATACTGGGGGATCCAGGTCAGCAGCCCCCACCAACTGCACACAAAAGCTGCATAAACTATGCATAGCAGTCTAAATGAAGGATTTTGCAGAACTTCTCTTACTGCTCCCGACTGTTTTCCCGGCGGTGTGTCTGTCAAAGATTCTTTGTCACGGGACTCAATATAAGCAGCCTCGGCACTGGATATATAGGGATTATCCTCGGGGCCATCCGAGATCCACCGTAATAAAAAGGGGATAGTACAGAGGATTCCCAGGGCTGCCGGAACAAAAAAGCTGTATTCCCACCCGAACCAAGTGATCAGCCAAGCAAACAATGGCATGGCCAGTGCAGGCCCTATACAGCCTCCCATGGCGTAAATAGCATTGGCCGTACCGCGTTCCTCCGGCGGAAACCAGTTTTTAACGAGAACACTGAGGTTGGGATACTGAATACCATGGGCAACACCGGTGAGAATACGAACCAAAAGGATGGCTGCAAAAGAAGCCGCCCAGCCTCCTAGCATTAGAACAAAGGAACCGACCGCGATGCCAAACATCAACGTCCGTCTCGGTCCCAAGCGGCTGCTTATGGGTATGGACAACATATTAGCCACTGCATAGGCCAGAAGAAACATGGTCACCAACAGCCCTTGCTGGGCAGGCTGATTCAAAAGATTCACTTCTGCCAGGAATCGGTAGTCCACCAGCAGCATACTGATGTTGGTGCGCTGTAAGTATATAAAGACCCACACTAAGGCCATAACGATTATTAAAGACCAGCGGTATTTGCCGCCCACTTTGCTGTCATTCATGCCAGTACTGCCTCTCCAAATCAAATACATTGTTTCAATTATATCCCTTCTGACAGCATAAGCTCCTCATTAAGTTTATTAATACCCACCATATGAGAGTAAGCGAGGCATGCCCAAGTCCCTAAAACTCGCACGACTTGACCGTTCGGGGGAAAGGGATGACATCACGGATATTGTTTACTCCAGTCAAATACATGATCAAGCGTTCAAAACCCAGGCCAAAACCGGCATGCTTAACTCCGCCGTATTTGCGCAGTTCCAGATACCACCACAGGTCATCTTTAGCCATACCCAATCCCTCCATACGGGCTTCCAGGTGATCCAGCCTTTCTTCACGTTGGCTGCCTCCGATCAGTTCTCCCACCCCAGGAACCAGCAGATCCATGGCCGCCACTGTTTGGCCGTCATCATTCTGCCGCATGTAGAAAGCCTTGATATCTCGGGGATAGTCCGTAACAAAAACCGGCCGTTTATACACTTGTTCGGTTAAATAACGTTCATGCTCCGTCTGTAAGTCACTACCCCATTCCACCGGATACTCAAAGGGTTGAGCTGCCACCTGCAAGAGTTTGACCGCTTCCCCATAAGTAACCTGAGCAAATTCCTGGTTGATAATCGACTGAAGCCTGTCTAAAAGACCTTTATCCACGAACTGGTTGAAAAAATCCATTTCCTCCCCGGCATTTTCCAATACATAGTTGATAACATACTTGATCATAGCTTCGGCCAGATGCATATCATCTTGTAGATCCGCAAAAGCGATTTCCGGTTCAATCATCCAGAACTCCGCTGCATGCCGGGCTGTGTTGGAATTCTCTGAACGAAAGGTGGGGCCAAATGTATAGACATCCCTAAAGGCTAAAGCATAGGCTTCCGCTTCCAATTGACCGCTGACCGTCAGATTGGTACGGCGCCCAAAGAAGTCCTGCCCAAAATCAACCTCGCCCTCTTCATTCCGGGGAGGATGGTCTTGATCCAGGGTGGTCACCCGAAACATTTCTCCGGCCCCTTCTGCATCACTGGCCGTTATCAACGGAGTATGCACATAGACAAAGCCCCGCTCCTGAAAAAACTGATGTATGGCATAGGCCGCCAGGGAGCGCACCCGAAAGACCGCAGCAAACAAATTGGTGCGCGCCCGTAAATGGGCTATTCCTCTTAGGAATTCCCGGCTATGCCGTTTGGGCTGAAGAGGATAGTCTTCGGGAGCGTCTCCTTCCAGAATTATTTCCTGGGCTTTTATTTCAAAAGGCTGTTTAGCCTCGGGAGTCGCCACTACGATGCCCCGTACCGTGATGGCAGAACCGGCTCGAAAACGAGTGGCTTCGGCAAAATTAGCCAGGTTCTCTTTCTCGTAGACTACCTGTACGGTATTAAAGTGCGTGCCATCATTAAGGGCAATAAAACCGAATGACTTCTGGTCGCGGTTGCTGCGCACCCAACCGTTGACCTCTACCAATTGGTCAATATAACGGGAAATGTCCCGAACTAACTGTCGTACAACTACTTTTTTCATGCCGATCCTCCTAGCAGATGATATTGTAGTGCATGGTTTCACCTTTCGTTTTACTGAACAGGAATCCTTCCTGGTGGTAATGTTATTATTCCTGCTTATTGAGAAAAAGACTATAATGATTATAAACATGAGGAAAGGACTTTATAAATGAGCTTTATTAAAATTGATACTGATAAATGTCAACGCGACCGTATTTGTGGCCTGGAATGTCCCGGCAAGCTGATCGTTTTTCCTGAGAAAGACAGTTATCCAAAGCCGGTAGAGCATGCTGACGAATTCTGCATCCACTGTGGTCACTGTGTAGCAGTTTGTCCTCATGGGGCTTTGAGCTTGGAGGGCATCGGTCCCGAAAGCCTGGCGGCTGTAAACCCTGACATCCTCCCCGACCAGAGCCAGATAGATCACTTTTTGATTACCCGACGCTCTACCCGTACCTTTAAGAAAAAGCCTTTAAGCCGTCAACAGCTGGAAGAATTGATCGATATAGCCCGTTATGCTCCTACCGGCAGCAACAAACAACAGGTTTATTGGCTGATCGTCGAAGACCAGGCCAAGATACAGCATCTGGCTGGTCTGGTAATAGACTGGATGCGGATGCTGCTGGCGCAAAGTCAGGATGAAGCTTTGAACAGTCGCTATGGCCGTTTGGTAGAAGCCTGGGACAAGGGGATAGATCGAGTCCTGCGCGGCGCCCCCCATGTGATCATGGCCCATTCTCCTGGCGACGTCTTTGGAGCGGGGACTGATTGCGTGATCAGTCTGGCCTATCTGGAATTAGCCGCGTATTCCAGAGGATTAGGAGCATGTTGGGCCGGCTTTCTCAATACAGCCGCCACTTACCATCCCCCTCTGCAGGAGGCCTTAGGCCTGCCTGACGGTCATGTTCCTCACGGGGCGTTAATGATAGGCTATCCGGTCTATAAATACCATCGTATACCACAACGTGAACCAGCTCGAATAATTTGGAGATAATAGGATCCTAATATAATTAGTAAGTATGGGTAGTAAAGGAGGAGTGCTCTTATGTCCGCTGATGCTGTCCAGAGAAAAGATGTTCTCGATAACGCCAAAGTAATAGCAGTAGTTGGCCTGTCAAATGATCCTACACGTGCCAGCAACCGTATTGGCAGGTATCTGCAGCAGCAGGGCTACCAAGTGGTGCCGGTCAACCCCAATCTGACAGAAGTACTGGGAGAAAAGTGTTATCCTGATCTGCAGTCCATTCCCGTAGCCATAGACTTGGTTGATGTTTTCCGCCGCAGTGAAGCAGTGTACGACATCGTCAAGGCTGCCCAGGAGAAAGGGGTTCCTGTGGTGTGGACCCAAGTGGGTGTCCATTGTGATGAGGAAAGCCAGCAACTGGCTCAGGATAACAACATGACCTTGATAGAGAATGCCTGTATCATGGTGGAACACCGCAACCTGTGTAAATAACGGCTAATCCAAGGCACGGGGACGATTCTTTTGCCTTGCTCCCGTGCCTTGTTATCAGTTTGCTTCCAGCATCAGCTTCTCTAATTCCAGGGGCTGGAGATGGCGGCCGTCTTTATAAGCGCGCATATTCCCTCCGGAAATCTCATCTATCAACACGATCTGCTTATCGGGGTCTACCCGGCCGAATTCAAACTTGATATCATATAGTTCAATGCCCTTTTTAGCCAGCTCTTCCTCTACAATAGCTGTTATCCTGCGGGTAAGTTCCTTTAACACTGCATATTCTTCATGGGTCAGGATACCCAACATATCTAAAGCGTCTTCGGTTATGGGGGGATCCTGGCGGGCATCGTCTTTCAGGGTGACTTCCACAAAATAGTCCAGAGGCTGTCCTTCCTGCACATAATCACCATAGCGCCGCAGAAAGCTGCCCACAGCCCGCAAGCGGCAGATTATTTCCAGGCCTTTACCGAACATGGTAGCCGGTTTGACCGTCATGGTAGCTCGTTCTATGTCAGCCTCTATATAATGGGTAGGTATGCCAGCCCTATGACAAGCTTCAAAGAAGTATTTAGTCAAACGCAAGCCTGCCTTCCCAGCTCCTTCTATGGTCAATCCCACCGCATTGGATCCCGGATCAAAGACCCCATCTTCACCAGTGGCATCATCTTTGAACTTAAGAAGATAGTTGCCATCGTCCTGCAGGTATACATCCTTGGTTTTACCCTTATAGATCAGCTTCATATCCTCATTCCTCCTGTTGATCTGTGTCACAATTATACCTGTTCAAATCTACGGTAAGCAATGTATACACCAGCCCTTTATATGCAAAAAGTATACCAAACATATGCATTTCTAGGTGCCGCTTACCATGGTATTCCAAGTGTTACTAAAGTAGGCTGTGCGATTATACTTCGAATTAGCCCTCCCGGATAGCTTTGTTCACTATTAGTCACTACTGTTGCTGGAAAAAACTACATACCTGGTCGGTGTGTCCCCTCAGCGTATCTAAACATACAATAAAGCAACCCATTTAGTAACCAATTAAAGGAGGTTTTATGAATGTCCCGCTTGCGTAAGAGAGTGCCACATTGGGATGACTGCCACCCTTGGGATCACCGAAGATCTCCCTGGGATGATTGCCCCTCCTGGGATGACCACAGAAGGCCTCATCATGATGACAGAAAACCGCCCTGTGAAGAAAGACTGTTCAGCCTAGTGGATTCTGTTCCTGCCAATGGTGCTGCCGGTGTCCGCTCCGGACGATTTACCCTCACTCTGACATTCGATGAAAATGTGGTGGATAATGGCGTATGGGCCCATAACCGCAACAAAATAAAAATGTGGGCCGGAACTTTCCGCATTCCAATTCGCGTTTCCCACAGCACGGCATCCGGTCAACGGAGAAAGGTATTTATAACTCCTATCAACGGCCTGCCGGCTAATTCCAAAATTACTATAGCCGTAGCGGCAGATTTCAGATCCTCATCGGGGCACTGTTTAGGAAAAACTGCTATCATCATCTTCTCTACCGTTAAATTTGCTTCCGTAGTTAGAAGGCCCCGCCGTCGCCGCCTGTTTCCGACCACTGAAGAATAGAAGCTAAAGGTCAGGTCTTGAAACAGGTCTAATTAATGTTTCAAGACCTGATTTTGCGCCTACTAGACGGTAGATTTAATTCCGGAAGCCAATGTTAGCAATATCTGATTGCGATCCTCCATACACAGGGCTTGTTCCATGCCTCCAGCATCGATGTTCATATTAATAGCCTCCTTGGTCAACCTTAAGACCAAGGGGTTTCGCCCGGCCATCTTGCGGGCCATTTCCAGTCCGGTGTCATACAGTTTCTCTCTATCCACCACCCGTGATATCAAGCCCAGTTCCACTGCCTCCTGAGCAGAAATAAACTCACCCAGATACATGATCTCATAAGCCCTGCCGGCACCTATCAGGCGCGGTAAAAGATAACTGCAGGCCATATCAGCCCCACCCAGACCAATATTTATGTAAGCTGCACAAAAACGGGCATCCTCAGAGATGATGCGAATATCGGCAGCCAGTACGAAGCTGAACCCTTCACCGGCGGCGGCTCCATGTACCAGAGCTATGATGGGCTGTGGGGCCCTGCGCATAGCCAGGTTCAACCGGCCTAGCCTAGCCTGAAACTTGTAAAACTCAGCTGCGCTGTTCATCATACTGGCATTTTCCATCGTATACTTCATGTCCAGCCCAGCGCAGAAGCCCTTGTCACCGGCACCCCGCATGATTATTACTCTGGTGTCCAAATCATAGAGACGCGTGCGCCAGAACTCTTCGAGCTCCTCCAGCATTTCTCCATTAACCGAATTGTAAGCCTCAGGCCGATTAAGAGTCAGTAAACCTATCCCCTCACCAACTATCTCCCAGGAAATACTTTGGTATTTTTCCATACACCCTCACCCTCCTTGTTTCTTTTCCTCAACCACTACTTTGCCACTTTTTGTTCGATTTGGGAACCCGGTTTATACATACAATAATGCTAAGGCCATGTTCACTTGATGGAACATGGCCTCTTCGGGGAGACTCTCTTAAAATGGCTCTCTCTAAGTCAAAGGGGTCATCATAAAAACCGGCATTTTTCCTTCCTTAGCTAGTTCGGGCCGATAATCGTAGTAGAGTGGATCTTCATTTTCCATAGCATCGAGGATGGGTTTATAAAGCCGGTTCTTCATTTCTGCCATAGTTGTCCGGGATTTATTGAAGGTCTTGGCGTAAGCAACTGCTTCTTCTACGGTTTTCTCGGAGTTTTCACAAGCTTTTATGATGGTTCCGTATTTCTCTAGCTCGGAAGCAGTAATTTTTTCTCCGCTTAAAAGCATGCGCTGCAACAGATGATAGGGCATGATACGTTGCATCCATTTAATCATTGCAGGTGCCAGCTGAATCCCCAGGTCTATCTCAGGAAAGCAAAAATAACCGCGGTCAGCGCGCATGAAACGGAAATCGCAAGCTCCAGCTAACATAGCACCGTTGCCAAAAGCATGCCCAGTCACAGCTGCTATGGTGGGGAAGGGAGCCATTATCATGGCTCGGAAAACCTTGCCGTTGGCGTACAACCAGTCGCTGATGGCAGGATAATCGCCTGCCTGTTGTTTGTTATATACCCACTCCACGTCTACTCCCAGACAGAAGTTTTTACTGTTATTGGAGGTCAGCACCAAGGCCTTTACTTCCTGATCGGACTCAATTTCTGTATAGGTCGTGAGCATATCTTTGGCCCACTCAGGGTTGTTCAGATTGCCTCCATTACTCATAGTCATGATCGCCACAGAACCGTCTTTCTGCCATGCAACATTCGCCATATTACATTCTCCTTTCCTTATCAAACCAGAGAAACAGGCTGCCAGCTATAATAGCGGCCTAGATCCTTCTGACGCAAATATTAGTTCTATTTGTACTTTATGTCCGGCTCTTAATATAATTGTCACTCCAGTTCTGACCACATCCAATCCTGTAGAATCCGGGCCAGTCCCCCTTTGGCGAGTATCTTCTTCTATCTGCATTTACTGGAACTCTAGCCGATTCCTCCTTTCCCTTTTGCTAAGTGAGTCTTTCAGTAAGCTCTGTAGCGAGCTATATTTCGTTTTTTCAAAACCAGTTGATTGTCACAGTCTCCTTTTTTAGCTGAAATAGTCTTCCCTCCACCAGGCAGAGCGGGGATAATTCGGATCACCGATGATTACCGGTTCTCCTATCCTCGGGGTAGCGACCTCTTGTTCTTGGTGCATGGCGGCTCTGGTCACGCGTTCGATAGGTTCGTTCCAGCTATGCACAGCCAAAACAAAAGCCGCCCAATGCATCGGTAAAAGCACCTTACCTTTTAATTCTATGTGGGCCTGAACGGTTTGCTCGGGCATCATATGACTAGCAGACCAACGCCTATCGTATTGTCCGCACTCCATCAAATTCAGATCAAAGGGGCCATACTTTTTCCCTATCTCCCGAAAGTGGGATCCATAACTACCATCACCACTGAAAAATACCCGCTGGTTCGAATCAATTATAACCCAGGAACACCATAGGGTAGAATTGCGGTTGTTTATGTTTCGCCCGGAAAAGTGACGGGCAGGTGTACAGGATATTTGCAGGGACTCAAAGGAGCACTCATCCCACCAATCGCACTCGCTTATTTTCTCGCCAGAAACTCCCCATCTCTGTAAATGGCTACCCACGCCCAGAGGAACGAAGAAATGTCCTACCCGATCTTTGAGCTTCCTTATGGTTCCGTAATCCAAATGATCGTAATGATCATGCGACACCAGAACTGCATCGATAAACGGCAGATCTGCCATTTGGATAGGCATCTGGCTGAATCTTTTGCTACCCACCAGAGGCAGCGGCGATGGAGCAGTTCCCAACATAGGATCTAATAATAAAAGTTTGCCCCCCATACGCAGCAAAAAAGTGGAATGGCCTAACCAGATGGCTTGATTACGCTTATCTTTATGCAGATAGGACTTGTCCAAAAATGCAACCTCAAGGGGCTTATGGGGTCGAGACTGGGAATGTCCCTTGACCATATCCTTTATTAAGGTAATGGCGCTGCGCCCACTGATTTTCAACGGAGCAACTTTAGTATTGACAAACTCTCCCTGTCTGTATTGGGGGGAGTGGTTAAAGGCTGTTGTCCTGGCGGGCTGATTTGCTCCAAAAGTAGGTGAAAAGCGCAGGATGATCATAACCACCGCCAGCAAGAACAGCAGGATAGCTATCACGAGTTTCATCTTCTACCCCCGGTTGAGACACTAGATAGGGAGTCCTGATCCTCATCTGTCATGGATAAGGTAGAGATGCCTGTTTTAGAAAAGTCTTTACCGGACGAGTATAGCCCGCTATGGGTACAGTGCCCGGGCCAGTTCTTCCAGTTCCTGACGGGCCAAGTCATCTCGTCCAGCCAGGGACTCCAAGTGATGCTGCATTTCATGTAAGACTGTATCCTGGATTTCCTCCTTCCAGACTTCCTCTGTTTCCTCCGCCAGCAAATCGACAAAAGAACCATAATAAAAAACAATAAAACAACCCAGTTGATCATCTTCTATATATTCGCCTAGAATGTAGTATTCCCCATCCCGTCTAGATTCTTCCTGAATGTTAAATCCTCCGGTGAGGCTCTGACAAAAACGGGGCGGAATACGTTCCACGGCTTCCTCTAAAATACGCGCAAACTCTTCCAGGGAAAGTCGGGCCATCGAAGTGCCTCCTTCTATTTGCTCTCCAGTTAATAGTAATAAGTAGTCAAGCCTGGTACTCTTTTCTTATTCTACTACTATCCCAGCTCTTCATCCAGTTACGCATTGGGTGACTGGTGAAGTTGTCGGCGCCTTCGTAGCAGATCTTGATATTCCCTGTCAAGCTCTTGGTAGCGAGGATCCTCCAGTTTTAGTAGGCTCAATTCACTTAGTACCCGAGCCATCTGAGTCTCCACCAGCAATCTCTCTTCCTGGCTAGAGTTAACTATCTCCTCTCTTTTCTCTCTTGCTGGCCTGCTCAAGTACGCAGTCAGCTGACCCTCCACCCTCTGGATGTGTTGTTGTTCAAAAACCAGCATATGGTCACAAACCTTATCCAGCAGATAGCGATCATGGGAAATGAGCAAAATGGTTCCTGCATACTGGAGCAAGCTTTCCTCCAGGGCCTCGCGACTGTAGACATCCAGATGGTTGGTAGGCTCGTCGAGTATCAACAGGTCATTTTCTCCCCAGATAGCCAGCCCCATGGCTATCTTCATTCTCTCTCCCCGGCTGAGCTGGCCTAAGGCTACCTGGAAGCGGTCATAGCTGAGTCCCAAAGCGATCAAAAGCTGCATGATCTGCTTTTGCTGATGGGTAGGCCAATCCCTAATCATATCCTGGAGGCTCTCTAATTCTTCTTGGGGCAGCTCTTGACTGATATAAGCCAGGCTAGCCGAACTGCTTACAAACAGCTGCCCTTCATTCAGTTCTTCCTGGCCCAATATAATACGAACCAAAGTAGTTTTGCCACACCCATTGGGACCAAAAATCCCGACTTTCTCACCCCGGTTTACATAAAAGGAGCTGTCAGTGAACAGAGTTTTATCCCCATAGGCTTTGCTTATGCTGTCCGCTTCTAAAACCCGGCGGCTGCCTTTGGAGGTAAAGTTAACCTGAAACTTTACCCTGGGATCGGCGGTGGGTCGCTTCACCTGCTCCTGACGCATTTTTTCCAACCGCTTAAGCTGGGACTTAATAGCCTGATCGCGCTTCTTGACCTTCTTACGGAAATATTCTTTACCGCCCATCATGCCGCCGCCCTTATGCCTCGATTCACGATGAGCTTTATCAGACCAGGTTTTTAGCTGTTCGATGGCCTGATCGATCTTACGCTGTTCTTTTTGCTGAGACTGATACAGGTGCCATTGACTCTCTCTTTGTTGCTGTTTGGCCACCCGAAAGGCTGAATAGTTGCCGGGATAAACGGTGATAGTCCCGTTTTCTATCTCAGCTATCTGAGAAACAGTCTTATCCAGAAAGAAGCGGTCATGGGAAATGATAACCACAGCTCCTGAAAACCGTCGCAGTTCTTGTATTAAATACTCTACTCCCTGATAGTCCATATGGTTGGTGGGTTCATCCAAGATAGCTAAATCCGGCTGAGCAGCCCAAACGGCAGCCAAGGCCAGCTTGGTTTTCTCGCCACCGCTGAGCTGGGCCAACTGCTCCTGTTGCAAATCACTGAGACCGCTGACGCCTAGATGGCTGGTTAGCCGCTGCAGTTCACCGCTCATATCGATCTCATTGATCATGATATTGCGAAAAGTCCCCACATCTTCGGTCTGGCGCAGGTAGCCCACTTTTATCCTCTGCCGGGAAGAGGTGATGCTGCCGGCATCACAGTCACTGTTACCGGTCAGAATGTCCGCCAGGGTAGACTTGCCTGCTCCGTTTCTACCCACCAGGCCGATTCGGTCTCCCCGGCAAATATCCAGATCTATCCCATTCAATACCACTTGGTCACCAAAGTTTTTCTTAATATTACGACAGCTGATCAGCATGTTTTCCCTCCCATAAAAATATAAGGCTGCCCGAAACTCCTGTTTCCTGCAGCCTAATAGCTAAAAAAAATGATACCGGTGCCTTCTCGCTCCGGAGTTATTTTATTTACAGCAGCAACAAGCATTCTGGTCACACAGAATCAGCAGAGGTTTCTGCTGACCCATTAGTATTTATTTAAGCCAGAATACTCTTGCGCATGTTCTTTCCTCTGTCTTTCTTAGTATTTGACAAGATTATATTAACATGAATCAGTTCCACCAGCAAGATGACTCCCCTGGTACCTAATAAAACTCAACTCCCTGTTCTTTTAGTTTATCAGTGCAGATCATTTTTAATAACTCTAACTCCTCGCGGTAGTCGGTTTTGGATTCATCCTCATCGTAATCCAGCTGTTCCAGTATCACCATTTCAAATCCGTTTTCACCCAGGGTATCCCAATCCTTTTGGAGCTGGCGGTTAATATGACTGCCGTTCTTTAACTGGAAAGTGATACTGTTCAGCTTTGCTTTTAAGTTAGGGACAGCCTCCAATAGATAGCGCTGCTCGCTCTTATTGATAACTGCCAATATGCCCATGTCTGGTCTCATCTGCTTGTATTGGGCCTGCAGTTCCTTTTTCCTTTCGCTGGACATTTTCATGGCTATTCACGCTCCCGTTTCAGTTAATAGCCCAGCTCTTTTAATACCCTGGATAAGGTTATCAATCTTTCGCTGAGCAGTTCATCATCCCGAGCCAAGCAATCCCGGAATAGTTTCATATCTTCGTCGATCATAGGGTTATCAGTGCATATCTCAACCGTCATGGCATCACCCTGTAAGCCGATACGCCCAATAGTGGTGTTATCTGGATCGTAAAGGTTTTCATAACGATAGGCTTCCTGGAAATGTTGTTTGGCCTGGCATATTAACAGGGCTAGATCGAGTACTCGGTGCAGAGGCAGTTCCTCCGATTGCCGTGACCATTTTTCGCCGGTATATCTCCATACCTTGGCAGATATGTCTATTTTCCCACGGTCATTCCATTGGGCCAGCCCAACTGACAACCCCTTGGTGTCTGATTGGTATGCCTGACGACCATCCACTTGATCATAATTATTTACTGCAATTACCGGCTTATGCTTTAGGGTGGTAGGTATTCGCATCAACAGCGCCTCCTTTTTGAGTTTACTAGTTTAGTAATTTACTTGTTTAGTAAACTCAGTATATCCTCCCGCCATTTTTTTGTCAACAAGCCTTGTTAAAGGGGTCCGTTCTGAGCGCTGAAAAAGTCTCCTCGCGGTGGGTTTATAGCCATGCCAATTCTGGGATTAAGAAAAATATTTACTGGTGCCAGGGGGAAAGATCCTTCGGTCGTTCCTCTCCCTCGGAATGGCATAAAAACTGCTCGTGTAGGTTCCGTTCAGGGCATACCCACAGGGCAGAGGTGGGTAAAACGTAACTCTTTCAATAATGTCGGACATTCTTTCTGTAGCACAGCAAAGCCGGCTCCACTTATCGGAACCGGCTTTAGATATGATCTATAAAGCTTCCATCTCTTTTATGAAATACTCCTGGCCTGAAACCAAGTCGAACTTATCCTGGCGGCCACAAGAGGGACAGGCCAGTGCTCCGATTTGCTCTTTTTTGACCGCAAAAGAATGGCGGCATTGGGAACACTGTAAAACGATAGGTGTGTAGGTGATACGCAGTTCTGCGCCTTCCGCTAAGGTATCGTTACTCAAGAAATTAAAATAGTGCTGCATCCACTCTGCTTCCAGATCACTCAATTCTCCCACTTCCAGGGTGATGGAGACTATTTTTTGAACCTGGTTAAGCTCAGCATGTTTCATCACTATATTAAGAATACTTTCTATTACCGGCAGTTCATGCATTTAAAACCCTTTCCGCTGCTCAAGTATTACGCACATACTCGCGAGGTCGCACTTCCTTCAAGGAGAGAGCTTGGGTAGGACAGGATACCACGCAGTTACCACATCCATAACACCTATCCAGATCGATTTCCACCAACCGCTCGCTTTTGGGTCGACTGCGATCCAAAGTAAGGGCTTTGAACTGACAGCGCTTCACACACTTCCCGCAACCGTTACAGGCCGCCGCATCGAGACTGATCTGAAAGCGCGATTTGGCATAAACAGGAAGATTCAGATTGTTCGTCATATATAAGCCGGTGCAGCAACAAGCACAGCAGTTACACATCATCATGTCTTTTTTGACGTTGTTACGTACTTGATGAACCAGCCCAGCGTCTTCCGCCATACCGATACGGCGCAGGGCTTCTTTCTGACTGATCTGCTCGCCAATGCCCCGGTCTACAAAATGATAGGCAAATTTGTTTATTTGCAAACACAGGTCTACCCCTTCGGGCGCCGGACATTTATGTCCTTTGCCCACCTGTTGGGCTTGGGTTCGGCACGGGCATGTGCTAGCTGTTATTATTTCCGCCTGCTTGATGATTTGGCGAGCGGAATCGATATCCAGGATAAGACTCTGTATCGGTACCGCCTCTTCAATGGGTACGGTGCGCAATATGGCCGGGAAATTAGCCTGTTTCCATACCGGAACGACCTTTTTTAAGTCCTCGGTGATCAGTCTTTCCCATAGCTGGAACAAGCGATTAGGGGCATCCGGATCTACGGCAGTCGCATCCCGCAGTTCAATCATTGCCCCAAACAATTTGAACTTGTCCTGCGGTTCCAGATAGCGGGCAATAGCTCCCGTACGATAAAGGTAGGAGGTGGCTTTCTCTGCTTCCTGTCTGGATAGCCCCGTCTTCACAATGATTTCATCGAGGGTAGCCGGTTTCCCCAAAGCCTCAAATACAGCCCTCTCCGCTCCTTCCGGAAAAAGCAGTTCCAATATTTCCAACATGATATCTGAATCCGGAAAACCTAACCGAGCCGCATAACTGCTTAACCTTTCCGATGCCAATGATAATCCCTCCCCGCAATCACTACTATATCTATGTCTCGGTCTATGTCCTGCAATTGGCAAGGCATTTCCTTCTCCTCAAGTTTCGCCGCACTGGTCTGTACTTCCTGCCACCGCTAGGAACTGCTTACAAAATGACCAAATTAATAACCGTGACAGAAAATTAAATAATTTCTTTCTTCTTTTGCGATGTTATCTTACAATTTTGCCACCAATATGCTATTTTGTTAAAAAGGAGGTTGATTACCCATGACTGATAAAATACCCCAGGACAATTTGGTTGGTTTTGAAGTTCGCATCATTTTCCGGGATACTCGGGCCATCGACCTGACTCAAATGGCGGAAGCCGCCAAAAAATCCATGTTCGATATTATGCGCATTAACGTAGAAAAGATCAAGCTGAAAAAATATGGATTTAAGATGCTTGGCAAGGGACCTATCCAGGAAATTCTACGTATTGGCGAAAATGCTTATCAGCTAACGGCCGGAGGTGGCCTGGAGATCATTGTCCATGTGGGCAAAAAGGAATGCTTCTACATGAAAGATGGCCGCATCCATGATCTTCGCAATGGTGGTGCTCCTAACATAACCGTACCTACCTTTGATGATGCTGAACCTGACGAGGAGGAATACACTCGCTTGGGATGGTAGGAAAAGATAAAGCCCCGTCCAAGACGGGGCTTTATCTTTTCCAGCCTAGCAGTGGTCTCTGGCTCATTTAGTGAGTTTTACTTTTATGGTTTTGACCTGAGCCTTGGCACTGTTGCCGTTAGGAAGATGCATCAACCGCACCTTTACTACTTGGCCGATTTTCTTAGCGGCGATGACTTCCTGAAGTTCCTGACTGGTGGTCACATCTTTATTATCTATACGTGTAATTATGTCAAAAGGCTTTAGGCCTGCTTGTTCAGCGGGGCCTCGTCGGTTAGGCTCTACTACTACCCCATGATGTATAGGCAGTTTATGATATCTGGCCTGATCGGGGCTTAATTCCCCTACTATGCGCACCCCCAATAAGGGCCGGCGCACTTCCCCATATCGTAACAAGTCGGCTGTTACCATAGCCACTTGATTAGCAGGTATGGCAAAACCCATGCCCTCAAAACCCTCCACAGCAATCTTGGCCGTATTGATGCCGATCACACGTCCATTTAAGTCTACCAGTGCTCCACCACTGTTGCCCGGATTTATAGCAGCATCAGTCTGAATAAGTCGGAAGACAAAGCCTTCTTGGGTGCTCAACAAGCGGTTTAGTCCACTAACTATTCCCGCCGTTACAGAACGGGCAAAACTCAATCCTAATGGATTGCCTATGGCTACCACTTCCTGGCCTACCACCAGGTTGTCGGAATCTCCGAATGTGGCAGGTGACAAGTCGTCATTACCTTTGATCTTTATTACAGCCAGATCGGTGCGAGGATCTGTTCCCACCACCCGGGCTTCTCTTTCCTCTCCATTCATCAGAGTAACAATAAGGTGATCTGCATGTGCTACTACATGATTGTTGGTAACGATATGGCCATCCTTGTCCATGATCACCCCAGAGCCGGTCGATTCGCTGTCATGCCCGTCAAATACCCGTGTTCCCCGCTGCAAACTGGTGATGCCCACTACCGCGGGGCTAACTTTGGCGGCTACTTTGCTGACCTCGCTGATTGGTTGTGGCTCTTCCTGTACCATAGGTTTACTGGGAGCCAGAGCTGCATCAAAAACACTATAAATGGCTAATCCTACTAAAAACAGGACAAAAAACGCCAGTACGCCTTTAGCTCTTTCCCGGTTCATGCCACTCCTCCTCTTCATCTGGTACAGATATTGTGCGCGAACCGGATGGGCTTATACTGTTCAATATCTTCCATAAAAAAAGAGGCCTTTGGCCTCTTCAGGGTGTCGAAAAAGTCGACATCCTGCCAGAGCGAGCAAAAAAGGATAAGAGCAAGGCAACCGGGAAGCCCGTGATTGAGGCGTACATAAGGTACGTCGATTGAACGGGCTGGCCGGGTTAACGCAGCTATTAGCCTTTTTTGACGGTCTGAAGAGACCTTTGGCCTCTTTTATCTAACTTTGGCTCCCAGAGATTTTAACTTGTCTTCAATCTTTTCATAACCTCTGAAAATATGACCCGCGTCTTCGATCTCGGTTACGCCGTCGGCTGCCAGAGCCGCCAGTACCAGGGCAGCACCTGCCCTGAGGTCAGTAGCTCTTACCTTGGCCCCCGACAGACGAGTTCCACCTTCTACCACGGCGGTGTGTCCTTCCACCTTGATCCGGGCACCCATGCGCTTCAATTCATCTACTATCTGGAAACGGTTCTCAAAGACATTTTCCACGATAATACTGGAACCTTGCGCATGACACAGCAAGGCCATCATCTGGGACTGCATATCCGTGGGAAAGCCGGGGTAGGGCAGCGTTTTTATATCCACCGGTGTAATATGCTGGGCTGCCTTGACCAGCACGCCCTGTTTGACTTCTTCTACCTGGGCACCGGTTTCCTGCAGTTTGGCAATAATGGGGTGCAGGTGGGTAGGGATAACATTCTCCACCAATATCTCCCCTCCGGTGATGGCAGCGGCAATCATATAGGTGCCGGCTTCGATCCGATCCGGTATTATGGCATAGCGTCCCGCTGTAAGGGTAGGTACGCCTTCTATTTTAATAACATCCGTACCCGCGCCACGGATACGTCCTCCCATGGAGTTGATGAAGTTGGCTAAGTCGACTATTTCCGGTTCTTTGGCGGCGTTTTCAATTACGGTCTGCCCAGGGGTCTTGGCCGCCATCATTATGATATTCTCCGTAGCACCCACGCTGGGGAAATCCAAGTATACCCGGCTGCCCGAGCGTTCTTTGGAGGTGGCATAGATGTAGCCGTATTCCACATCCACCTCAGCACCTAGAGCTTGTACACCCTTTATATGCAAATCCATAGGGCGCGATCCTATATCACACCCACCCGGCAGGGATACCTGGGCTTCACCCTGGCTACCCAACAGTGCACCCAGTAGTAGATTGGAGGCTCGGAGTTTCTTTGACAGCTCATAAGAAGTTTGGGTCTTTAAGCCACTGGACGGGGGGCATATAGAAAGGCTGCCATCTTCATTCCAGCTGATCCTAACTCCCAAGTCCTCTAAAATCTGTATTAATACTTCCACGTCCTTGATGCGAGGGACATTGTCTAGAATGGTTTCGCCTTCAGCCATGATGCTGGCAACCATTAAAACTAATCCTGCATTTTTAGCCCCGCTGACCCGAACCTGCCCCTGCAGCGGATAACCACCTTCGATAAATAAAGTGTTTTTCAATTGACTTTACACCTCTCGCCCATTTCCATCCAGTACGTCATAAACATTAATTTCAAATGTATCATAATCAATGCCCAAGGTGTTCTCTAGCGCTTGCTCCATACTTAACCCTTTTCCCAAAGCCTTCAGTATATCAAACAAGCAACCTTCTCCATATTCAGCTACCAGGTATTCTACTATTTGCAGAGATTGCCAATAGGCGATCTGCTGATCTAGACTGTCAAAACTTCTTGTTAATGATCCCAGTTCGTAATAGCAGACGGGGCGTCCGCCCACAAAGGGATCAGCAAAAGCAAAGCCGGTAATATTTTTTTCCACGTACTGGGCTATGCCTTCAGTCCACCAGCGATTATAATTGCCCCGGGTTATTTCGTCAACGAGAAGATGGGCAAATTCATGCACCATCGGTCCCTCCCGGGCAAAGAGTTCATCAGCATCGGCAGATCCTATCCACACCCGCGGTGACAGGATACGAATTGACCCGCCCCAGTAAACTCCCATAGCCTTTTGATCTTTATCCCAGCCAAAACTATCTGATAAACTGGCTGAGTCGGGATATACCACAATAATGGTCTTGCCACTAGGTTCCTGGTCAAAAGCCTGGCATACTGCCTGATAAGCCTCTTCAGAAGCTTTGGCGATCATAGGAATATAGGGTTCATCTGCCTCGATGTATTTAATTTTGAAATGCTCGGTTTCCGTCACACTAAAGTGGGCTGTTTTTAGATTGATCTCCTGTCCCACTGCAATCTTTAATAAGGTATTAGAATAGCGTGATATGACTAGAAGTGCCAGCAGAAACACAATAAGGATCAAGCTGGCCGTTTTGACGGAACCAAACCCTTTTAATCCCAACATGCTTTCTTCTCCCCTCTAGAGCCATTATACAATGGCATCCTATCCAGAAGGGGAAGCAAATAGTGGGTTTATTCCTTCAAATACCCAGTTACGGCTATTCCTGCTAATGCTCCATCACCAACTGCTGTGGCTACCTGACGAGCGATTTTGTTTCTAATATCACCTGCGGCAAAAATTCCCTCCACTGAGGTCTGCATATTCTGGTCGGTGATAATATAGCCGTCTTCGTTGCTCAACAAGTTGTTCAGAAAGTCGGCAGCGGCTACAAAACCAATACTTACGAACAGACCCTCTGTCTCCAGGATTTCTTCCTCTCCGGTCTGTACATCGGCCAGAACCAACTTCTGCATCATGGCATTGTTGCCTTCAATCCTTTTTATGACCTTGTTCAGCTTTAATTCAATCTTATCATTTTCCAGCATTTTATCCACTGCAGTCTGATTAGCACGGAATTGCTCGCGTCGGTGCACCAGGTAGACCTTGGAGGCAATATCCGATAAGTATAGGGCTTCTTTCACCGCTGAGTCTCCTCCTCCAACTACCACAACTGGTACCCCTTGGAAAAAGGCCCCATCGCAGGTGGCACAGTAAGAGACGCCCCGTCCCAAATAGTCCTTCTCTCCCGGCACTTCCAATTCCCGGCGGCGGGCGCCCATAGCTATAATGACTGCACGAGCCAGGTATGTTCCTTGGTCGGTGATGACTTTCTTGCCCTCGGGCACTACTTGCAGATCAATTACCTCTTCCATTTTCAGTTCGGCTCCGAAGCGCTCTGCTTGCCGTAGAAAATTTTCCATCAGCTCGCTGCCATTAATACCAAAGGGGAAACCGGGATAATTGTCTATCAGGTCAGTAAGAGCAGTGTTTCCTCCTACAGCACCAGATTCAATTACCAGAGTACTTAGTTTCGCCCTGCCGGTGTAGATAGCTGCCGTCAATCCTGCTGGTCCAGCTCCGATGATTATTACATCATACACAGCGTTCTCTCCTTTTCTTGCATATACAAAAAAACCCTGACCCCTTAGGCCAGGGTTTTTGAAAGTCTAGCGTAAGTAACTGAGTGGATTCTGGAAGGAGCCACCGGATAAAACCTCAAAGTGGAGGTGAGGGCCGGTGCTGCGGCCAGTGGATCCTACTGCCCCGATGGTTTCGCCTCGGGCCACCTGCTGGCCTTTGGAAACATTTATACTGGAACAATGGGCATAGCGGGTGATCATACCATTACCATGGTTAACGATAATAAAATTCCCATATCCACCCTGCCAGCCAGTAAAAGTCACGGTACCACTATCAGCCGCTCTGATGGCCGAGCCCCGTTTGGCAGCTATATCCAAGCCGGTATGTCCCCTCTGGTAGTACTTGGATATGGGGCCATAGGCTGGCCAATCAAGGGCTCCTCCGCTCCCACGGGATGCCACCGTGACTGTTTTTCCCTTAACCAGGATTCTATCTACTGCTTCTTTGAGAATGGTTTCTTCTTTTATTTCCTGTTCGTCCACTACGCCATTGACTTTGGTAGCTACATAAACGATTTTCTTCTCTCCATCGCAGCCGTCCTTTTTGATGCGGACTCCGCTGGCACTATTGTCAATTTCCGTTTTGGTTTGGAAGGGAATGGTCTCCACCTTCTCCCCTTCCACCTGAGCAACGACACTTATGTACGGCTGGCTCTTAACCAGAATCAGTTCGTCACCGGGCTGAAGGTTTTCTGACTTTAGATGATTAGCCCTCATTATGTCATCCACATACATGTCATTGCGGCGAGCAATCAGCCAAAGGTTATCTCCCTCTTTAACTACATAGGTTTGCGGCTGATCGGTTCCGATGGTAATCAATTGATATGCCTTATCCTGTGGTATAATTTGGTTGGCAGCCACACTTTTTTCCTCTATGGTCACTTTTTCAGCGAAACCAACCGAAAGAAGCTTTTCTCCTTCATCAACTACCGTGTTTTCTTTTTTCAACTGCGCCAATAACTCTTCCGCCTGAGCTTTGCTTTCCACACAAGCGATAGCTTTACCGTCGACCATGATGGCAGCTGCTTGGGCTTTAAAATCGAAGGTCTTGCGGATGGTTTGTTCCAATTCCTTTCCAGACAGTATGTCGTCCCGGCTGGCAAAGGTACGATGGTACTCCACCTGGCTACTCAGCTCCAATTTGGGCTGATTCTGTTTTTCTTGTTGTTTTTGTATGCTTACCAGGGTTTTCTCAACATCACTTTTCTGTTTGACTACAAAGGTCTTTTCCCCATCTACTGATACCGAATAAGCTGGTGTACGTATAAGATTAGTCCAGACGAGGGATAAAACTACTACTAGCACCAGTCCAACTACAATGCGCATGGATAGCTTCTTATTCTGCAAAAAATAATCCATATGAAACTCCTCATAAATATCTTAAATTTTATTTAGACCAGGAAAACATTCTATTTGTTCCATGATTTTTCCTGCTTTTCTGAGAAATTTTAAGCACCCTAAGATAGCCGTTTTTTTAACTCCACATATATTGCCGCCTCTACTCGGCGCCGATGCATGGTGCAGGCAACTTGCGCTGGCCGGCTGATATCCCCATTGGAGAAATAATTATTAGCATGGCAACCGCCTCCGCAGAAATTGCGGGCCCAACATTGACGGCATTCCTCCTTGGTCAACAGGGTGTTGTCGGCAAATCTTTGTCTTATATTTTCTTGCAAACCCTTGTTTTCCAGGACATTGCCCAGGCAATATTCGGCGTGGCCCACAAACTGATGACAGGGATAAATGTCTCCCTCCGGAGTAATGGCCAGGTAATGGGAACCGGCCCCACAACCAGTCTGTCGTTTAGCCAAGCAAGGCCCTCTTTGCAGATCCAGATCGTAGTGGAAAAAATGAACCGGGCGCCCTTGCTGATGGTATTCCAGCAACAGCAAGGCTAGTTTTTCATATTCATTTAAGACTTGAGGCAAATCCTCTTCGCCGATGGCATAATCAGTACCCGCACCTACGGCAGGTTCCAGTGACAAAGAATCGAAGCCCAGTTCTATAATATGCCGTACGTCAGCACTGAAATCCAAATTGTGGCGGGTATAAGTGCCTCTTACATAATAGCTGACGGGGCCTTTTTCTACCATCCTATGGATCTTAGGAACAATGGTTGCATAACTTCCCTGACCGTTGTTTAATATGCGGTAGTGATCGTTCACTTCTGGACGACCATCTAGACTCAATATTACTGCGATATTCTCACTAAGCAGATAGTCCATTATGTCCTCATTCAGCAAGAGGCTGTTGGTAGTGAGGGTGAAATTAAAAACCTTGTCCGTGCGAGTTTCAATCTGGCGACCATAGGCCACAATATCTTTGACAACTTCCCAATTTAGCAGAGGCTCCCCCCCGAAAAAGTCCACTTCCAGATTTTTTACTCCCTGACTGTGTTCCACGAGAAAATCCAGAGCCAGCCGACCTACCTCACTACTCATCAAAGATTTATCAAGGCCAAAATCGCCTTGACTGGCAAAGCAATAGTGACATTTCATATTACATACATGGGCCACATTAAGACAGAGCGCTTTGATAGGGGCGTCAGATAAATCCACCAAAGGATCTTCAGGATCACTGAACAAACTGCCATCTTCCCTCAAGCCAGCTACTTCCATGGCTGCATCCATTACTTCGTCCCAATCGCGCCCGGCATTAACACAGGTTTCTATGGCCAGGTAAAAGTCGCCGTTGGTATTGATAAAGGCCTGTATAAACTGAGCCGCCAGTTGGTCAACTACATGGATAGCGCCACTGTTGACATCCAGTACTATATTAAGATCCTGAAAACGGTAAAGATGGACATGGGCGGGAAAGTTATAATCAGATAGGATTATCATTATGGATTCCTCCGTTAATCAAACACAAAATAGGGGCACAAGCCCCTATATGTAGCAATTACTAATTGCGGCAGGTTTGATTGCCAACCGTGCAGGATGTTTTGCAGGCGGACTGGCAGGAAGTAGCACATTCCCGGCAGTTGATATGGTCAGCATCACGCTTTAGATGGGGTTTAATAACGGTAGTAATATGTTTCATATAATAGAAGCCTCCTTCAAACTTAAGGGTATTCTCCTCAATAACCTAAATACATATGGAGCGGGAAACGGGGTTCGAACCCGCGACACCCGGCTTGGGAAGCCGGTGCTCTACCACTGAGCTACTCCCGCACGCTTAATAATTTTACCCGATGTAAACAAATACCGTCAAGGTAAGCTACTTTTATAAATTATGGCTAGGCCCTGCTAAATATTCGTTATCTGGCGGAGCCGACGGGATTTGAACCCGCGATCTCTGGCTTGACAGGCCAGTATGCTAAACCGCTGCACCACGGCTCCACGCATTAGTATATTAGCAAAAACGCATGCCGTTTTCAAGTCGAGCCGCCTGAGAGCCTGCGCAAGTTAGAAGACGATCTGAGACGGCTGACAAAGTCATGTTTTGCCTGCCTGTGCTCTATGGATATGCCCCAAAGGGATCATCCTGAACGACTTTTATTAATTGTCATTCCAAGGAGGAACGACCGAAGGATCTTTCCCTCTGGTACCAGTAAAGATTTTTCGGCTACGCCTCAGAATGACCTAATACTTTTCCGTGCTTTCGTACCGTCCCCTAACTTACGCGAGCGGTTTTCGAAACATTGCTATAATTTTGAAAGAAGGATGAGGCCGATGTGTCTAGAAACTTAACCTTAATCAACCCATCGCCCCCGGCGGTAAGAAACAGGAGGAAAACACTATGACAGCTAACCACGCCGACAGTTACCACCAGTTAGAAGACCTCAGTCAGGAAGATTTAGTCCGCTACCTCCTGAATATGTCCCATCGAATGAACATACATCATACGCTATGGTTTAGAGAGACCGAACACCAATTAGGTATGGAGCGGGCCTTGGATCTTCTGGAAGAAGTGACTGAGCAGAGCAGTCGTATTGAGATGCAGCGCTTAGGTAAAACGCTGGGTTTTGAAGTTGAGGACGGTATTCCCAAGGTTTTCTTGGATTTGCCCCGGGAAACACTGCTCCAATTGACCGCCGAGTTTGGTAAGAACTGGCTAGCCACAGACGGGCTCTGGTTCCAAGCCATTGAAAGAGCTTATGGTATGAATGATGCCAAACGTTGCAATGATTCATGCTGGCACCGCTTTTCCCAGGTGGAGGCACATATGATCAAGACTTTCCTGGGGTTACCGGAAAGACCGGGCCTAGCTGGACTTAAGCAGGCTCTGGGATTTAGATTATATGCCCGCATCAATGTTCAGTCTATCATCGATGAGAGTCCTACCAGCATAGTATTCCGAATGAACGATTGCCGGGTGCAGTCAGCCCGTAAACGCAAGAACCTGGCTGACTACCCCTGTAAATCTGCCGGTTTAGTGGAGTACAGCCGCTTCGCCTGGGGGATTGATGAGCGCATCCGTACCGAATGCGTAGGCTGTCCACCGGATGAGCATCCGGATGAATGGTTTTGCGCCTGGCGCTTTGTCCTGGAGGAATAGTTACATTTGATTAGATTTAAGGCCATGTTAAGAAAGTCCCGCAGAGTAAAAAAACCAACACCCTCCGCTTAAAGAGGGTGTTGGTTGATCTCACTTATTCTAGTTGAGTATGTAGACTTTTACGGTGCGGCGGCCCCAGCTTAAGCACTGCGATCGTTCTTCCATAAACAAATCTATGCGATCCCCGCGAATTGATCCGCCGGTGTCGGCTGCTACTGCATATCCGTAGCCTTCCACATACATACGTGTGCCCAGCGGAACAACTGACGGATCTACGGCAACCATCCCTACCGCAGGGTTCTGACCGGTGGCGGTACGGTGGCCAGTATAGGTATAAGCGGAAGCCGTCATATAGCGAGCTTCCCGAAAGTTCAGATTTTGCCCGCCACGGGAGACAGATGTGATAGCTCCCATGGCCACCACTTTGTTCTGGGGTTCCTTGATCACTTCGCTATTGACTACCTCTCGTTTGACTTCCTGGCCATTGTGATAGGTTACCTTAACTGTGTTACGGGCCAGACCTTCCACGCCGGGGCTTACCGTCCGCGTCAATCCCTTTTCCAGAGTGTTATCCACGGTTCGCTCTACTTGGAAAGGAGTAGCTTCTTCGATCACTTGCTCCTGTTCGCTTACCCGGATAATTTCTATCTCCTGATCCGGTACGGTTACCTCGGTAGGTAAAGTCTTTACAATATCAATATCTCCTAATTCGATTCCCGCCAAGGTAATCGCTTCCTTGACCGGAATCGGAGGGGTGATGATTTCCCTGCTCTCACCATCGGCAATCACCTTTACCTTAAAGGCTCGGGTGACAGTGATCTGCTGATTAAGCTTCACTTTGCTATTCAAGGATGGGTCAACACGATCGTACTCACCGATCTTAATACCTTGATCTTGTAACACATCCCCAACTGTACTGCTGAAAAATGCTCGAGTATGAACTTCCTTACCATCAACAGCAAGAGTTATTGGTTTTTGCAGGGCAAAGAATAGGCTGACCAGCAAAACAACCATAAAAAGGATCATGGCTGCTAGGGAGCCTTTTCTAGGCCATACAATACCCATGTTTCTCCTCCCTTTCCTCCCTGGTGTTAGTGAAATTTAATACACACTAAGGGTTATTCCATTCTAGACAAAAGCTTGGGAGCAAGTCAACAATATTGCCATTTAGTGGGGTTTATTCCCTGTTATTGGCAATGCATCCAGTTGCTCCTATCATTAATTATTATCCTCTTGCCTACATTTTATTCCGGGAGGTGAGAAAAGATTTCTGAAATAGAAAAGTATGCCAAAGTGAGCCAAGCTCATGCCCGGCTCACTTGTTAAGGCGGTATACCTGGGCAGCATTACGGCTGGTTAGATAGGCTATTTCTTCCACTGGCTTGCGTCTTAGGCGAGCTATCGCCTCGGCCACGTGGACAACATAGGCGGGTTCATTGGACTTACCCCTCAGGGGTTCTGGAGTCAGATAGGGACAGTCGGTTTCAATCAATAGGCGATCTAAGGGGATATGCGCCGCCACTTCATGAGATTTACGGGCATTCTTAAAAGTGACCGGCCCGGCAAAGGAAATATGAAATCCCTCTTTCATTAAATCGATGGCCAAGGGCAGGTGACCTGAATAACAGTGCATAATTCCACCATTGCTACCGGCCTTTTCCCGGCGAATGGTATCCAGAACCTCCTGGTGAGCATCGCGATCATGGATAACTATAGGTTTACTCAATTCCTGGGCCAGCTTGATCTGCTGAACAAAGGCCTGACGCTGCACGTCTCGGGGAGATAGATCCCGGTAAAAGTCCAGCCCAATCTCACCGATAGCCACTACTTTAGGCTCACGGGCCAATTTATACAGCTCATCCAGGGTATTCTGATCCAATTGCTTGGCATCATGGGGGTGTACTCCTACTACTGCATAGATCTGCGGATATCTCTGGGCCAGTTGCACCGCTTCCTGCGAGGACTCAAGATCATAACCTATACACATTATGGTGGTCACCTCGGCTGCCTGAGCCCGTTCCAAAGCCTGCTCCAGACCGCCCCGCAGCAATTCTTTCTGCAGATGAGCATGGGTATCAGTATACATAATCTTCCTCCTGCACTAACGGCTATTTGACCCGATTACCGGGTTCAATATCTGAATGAACCATGAGCACCTCCACCCGTTCCTCATCGGATGCCGCCAAAATCATTCCTTCGGAAAGGGTTCCGCGCAGCTTGGTGGGTTTGAGGTTGGCTACCAATACCACTTTTTTGCCGATCAGATCTTCCGGTTGATAGTGTTGGGCAATTCCCGACACTACTGTGCGTTCGCCATCTCCCACCCGTAATCTAAGGATCAAAAGTTTGTCGGCTTTGGGCATTTTCTCACAGGCGATAACTTCGGCTACCCGCAAATCCAGGCGGGCGAAATCTTCTATAGTAATGTAGTTATTATCTTCATCAGCTGGCTTCTCAGGTTTGACCGGTTCAGTCACAGCGTTGGCCTCCTTTTTATTATCAATACGCGGGAACAAGGCTTCGCCCTTGAGCACCGGGGAACCAATAGGTATCAGGCCCCACTGGCCGGCCTGGGCCCAGGTCAAAAGGGACGGGTCTTCACAAAACTTGATCTGCTGATTGACCCTTTCTGCCAGCGTGGGCATGGTAGGATTCAGCATGATGACGGCTATGCGGATGCATTCGGCTAAATTGTACATAACAGTGGCCAGGCGATCGCGTTGCTGAGGATCTTTGGCCAGCGTCCAGGGCTCGGTTTCATCAATGTATTTGTTGGCCCGGCTTACCAGGCGCATAACTGCATTAATGTAAGCATTGAAGTCTAGCTTGTCCAGGTTGGCAGTGCCTTCTTCATAGGCTTGAGTTGCGGCCTGTTTAAGTTCTTCGTCCACCTTTTCCACCCCACCGGCGGTCGGTATCTGCCCGTCAAAGTAGCGTATGATCATGGCCGCCGTACGGCTGATCAGGTTACCCAAGTCATTGGCCAAATCATAATTGATACGATTTATTAGAGCCTCTTCAGAGTAAAAACCATCCTGACCATAATTAAGTTCTTTGACCAAGTAATAGCGAACCGCATCTACCCCGTATTTGGGCACCAGCACTCGGGGATCGATCACATTGCCTTTGGATTTGGACATTTTGCCACCCTCCAGCATGATCCAGCCGTGAGCAAAGACTTTCTTGGGCAGGGGAAGATCTAAAGCCATCAGCATGGTCGGCCAGATAATAGCATGAAAGCGCAGGATATCCTTGGCCATCAGATGCACATCAGCCGGCCAATAACGCTCAAACTGTTCGGGATCATCCAAATAGCCGATGGCACTCAGATAATTGATCAGAGCATCAAACCATACGTAAACCACATGCTTATCATTCATGGGCACGGGTATTCCCCATTTGAAGGTAGTGCGCGAAACGCACAGATCCTCCAGCCCGGATTTGATGAAATTGACAACTTCGTTGCGGCGCGACTCTGGTTGGATAAAATCCGGATGAGCTTCTATGTGTTCCAGGAGACGGGGTGCATACTTACCCATATTGAAGAAATAACTCTCTTCCTGCAGGAGTTCTACCTCCCGTTCACAGTCGGGGCACTTGCCTTCCTTCAGCTGTCTTTCCGTAAAAAAGGTCTCACAGGGAGTACAGTACCACCCTTCATATTGCGATAAATAGATATCACCTTTAGCAAAGACTTTTTCGAATAGCTTTTGGACAACTTTTTCATGACGTGGCTCGGTGGTACGGATAAAGTCATTGTTGGTGATCAACATAGTTTTCCACAGATCTTTGATATTGGCTACGATAGCATCCACATATGCCAGCGTGGGCTGGTTGTTCTCCCGGGCGACTTTTTCAATCTTCTGCCCATGTTCATCTGTCCCAGTCAGATAGAATACATCATAGCCCTGCATGCGCTTAAACCGAGCCAAACAATCGGCGGCTACCGTTGTATATGCATGCCCGATATGAAGGTTGTCACTGGGATAATAAATCGGTGTGGTAATATAATATGTTTTAGCCTGATTCATACCAAATGCCCTCCTTGGAATCTGTTAGGATCGTCACTTCTGTCAGCCCAGGACTTCGGACTGAGGGTAGACAATAGGTATAGTTTACCACATCTTTAGGCGGATATCCTACTTTAGTGGCCAGCAAGTTGATTTTACCATTTCTTGTCCCAGGTCTACGCACCCTGAACGCCGTTAAAATAATCGGTATTTGCTGAATAAAGTCCTAAAATCAGGCACCGTAGTCGTGTTATTCTCATTTTTGTCTTTATGTGTTGAAAAACACTTGACTATTTCTGCCAACATTGGTATAGTTTGTTGTGAGAAATGGTAATTTTTATGTTTAAGGAGGACTGTAGCAAATGATGAAGTCGACAGGTGTAGTAAGAAAAGTTGATGAGCTGGGACGTATTGTGATCCCTATCGAATTAAGAAGAACCATGGGGATCGAAGAAAAGGACGCTTTGGAGATTTATGTAGACAATGAGAAAATCATCCTGCGTAAATACGAGCCAGCCTGTATTTTCTGCGGCAACGCTGAAGATGTCTTAAATTACAAAGGGAAAAACATCTGCAGAGCATGCCTGACAGAGCTCGGCAAACAAGTAGGTTAACTATGCTCTAGCCATAGTATTCTACATAGTACTTATATATTTCTGATTTACGTATCCCGTATTCCAAGGCCTTCTTTTTGAAGGCCTCTTTTTTATCCATGCCCTGGGCAATCAGTGCCTGCACCTCGTCGGCAATCTCCTCTATAGTCGCCGTTGGAGCTACCGTCGATTTCCCTTCTACAACTATGGTAAATTCTCCTCTGGGTTCATGCTGTTGGAAGTGTTTTGATACTTCCCCTATGGTACCGCGTTTGATTTCCTCATAAGTTTTAGTTAACTCCCGGGCTACGGCTATTAGGCGTTCTTCTCCCAGCACTTCCTCCATAGCTGCCAAAGTTTTGAGGAGTCGATGGGGAGCCTCATAGAAAATCATCGTGCGGGGTTGTTCGGACAGGCTGCTGAGGATTTCTCGGCGCTGACTGCTTTTGGCCGGTAAAAAGCCCAAAAATATAAAACTCTGGGTGTCCAGTCCCGACAAAGCCAGAGCAGTGATCACGGCCGAGGGGCCCGGAATAGCTTCCACCTTTATCCCCGCCTGCAGAGCTCGCTGCACTAGATCCGCTCCCGGATCCGAAATAGCCGGCATTCCCGCATCGGAAACCAACGCTACCTGTTGGCCGGCCTGCAGCTGTTTTAAGATGTAATCCTCTTTTGCCAGACGACTATGCTGGTGGTAGCTGGTCAGAGGTTTGCGAATCTTGTAGCGGTTGAGCAGCTTTAAAGTATGACGGGTATCTTCACAGGCAATCAAATCCACTTGCCGTAGTGTTTTTAGCAAGCGAATGCTGACATCTTCCAAATTACCGATGGGGGTAGCACATATATATAAAACACCTGGCGATTCAGCCATCTTGTTCCACATCCTCTCCGGTTGGCAGGTTGTATAGACGGCCTATTTCTACGCTGTAGGTACCGATGCTGCTATATACGAATAAGGGGGGTAATATGCTCAGTACCTTTCCGGTCGCTTTGCTGGCTTCTATTAAAAAATGGCCCGCTTCTCGGTCAGGAGTAGGGTGAACCATGCGCAGACGGGTGGGGCTGAGTCCAGAACGATCTAGTTCCTGCAACGATTCGGTCAAGCGCCGGGCTGGTAAAATCATAGCCAGTCGCCCCCCTGCTTTGAGAAGGTGATGGCTGGCCTTGATAACGGCTTCTAAGTTGACTCCCAACTCGTGCCGGGCTAGGGCTTGTTCGGGATGGTGGCTGATTTTACCCTGCCCCTTTTTCCAAAAAGGCGGATTGCATACCACCAAATCTGCCTGAGCAGCTGTCCAGGAGGCGGGAATCCGGTTGATATCGGCCTGCTGAATGGTTATACGCTGGCCCAAATCATTGTGGAGTACGCTGCGGCAAGCTCTATCTACCATTTGTTCCTGGATCTCCAATCCGGTAATGTGAACTTGGGAATGGCGATAAGCCAGCAGCAGAGCAACTACTCCGCTACCAGTCCCCAGATCAAAGATCTCCATGCCACTCTGCAGTTCGGGAAAATGCGCCAAGAGAATGGCATCAATAGAAAAGCGGTAACCGGAGCGGGACTGGATTACCTTTAATCCTCCTAAAATAAGATCATCTATGCTTTCGTCATCGCCCAGGTCTGGCAGTCTCTCTGGCAAAGGTTTACTCCTTTTCTAACTGAGCCAGGCAAAACAGGCAGTCTTCCTGGTGTGGTTGTCCAAATGCATAAGCACATATATGGTAGCCCTCTCGATAAAGGCGACCCAAATTCTCATAGCCTTCTCCCTGGATACCTATTTGCATGTCCTTGGCAACTTCAGGAACCGGCGAGTGCAGTTGGGCTACATCTTTTTCCAGGTAAGCAACTCGCTCTTTCAATTCACCCAGCTCAAGAATCATTTCTCTCAGCAGTGTTTTTAGTTCGCGGACACTCTTCTCCACACTGACAACCCTCCTGCCCCTTGGAATCGTACATTTCCGATTCATATTTCAAGCAGCACATCAAACGACCACAGGTACCCGATATTTTAGTGGGATTAAGAGAGAGATGTTGTTCCTTAGCCATGCGTATGGAAACCGGCTCAAATTCGCCTAAAAAGTTATGGCAACACAGAACCCGTCCGCAAGTACCGATACCACCCAACATCTTAGCTTCATCTCGCACCCCGATTTGGCGTAGCTCGATGCGGGTCTTGAAAACGGCGGCCAGGTCTTTGACTAATTCCCGAAAATCCACCCTGCCTTCGGCCGTAAAGTAAAATATGATCTTACCCATGTCAAAAGTATATTCTACATCTATCAAACGCATAGGTAAGCCGTGCTCGCGTATTTTTTTCTTACATATCTCGAGAGCCTCTTTTTCCTTTTGATGATTAGCTTGGTGCGCTTTAGTATCCTCTTCAGTCGCTTTGCGGATAACCGGTTTAAGGGGCAAAACTAGCTCCTCATCCGCAACTTGTCTTCGACCAGTAGCCACGGTTCCATATTCTATGCCGCGAATGGTCTCTACAATCACACCATCCCCAAAGTTTAAGTCTAAGTTTTCGCATTCAAAGAAATATATTTTTCCAGCTGGTTTAAAACGTATTCCTGCAACCCAGGCCAATTAATTTACCTCCTTTGAGTCCGAGCCCCTTGGGCCCGAAGGGTTATGGGTCGCAATAAATGCAACCATTCATAGGCTATATTGACAGCAATCAGGGAGCGATTTACATGAAAGCGGCTGTAGTCTTTAATCTGATTGATCCGTTCCCAGCCCTTACGCACCTTTTCCGGATCCAAAGGGGGTATTTGTCGGTAAAGGTCTTGGTTCTCCGGGAATAACAGAAGCTCTTCCTGATCACTGTATTGAAGGATCATACGGTCTCTTAATATGGTCTCCACCAGCCGTACGTTCAACTCCAATTCTTTTTCCACTCGAGCAGCTGCTTCCAATACCTTAATGGGTTCACCACTGCTGAGACCTTCCAGTAAAGCGAAGGTCTCTTCCCAACGCTCGGCCCAGTTGTCTTCCTGACTGAACAGTAGGGCATCTCCCAGACTACCCTGGCTCATACGGGCAGCCCGGCAAGCTTGTTCCGGGTCAATACCCTGACCGATCAAAATAGCTTCTATTTGTTGAGTCCCGAGTGGATAGAAGCGCAATAACTGACAGCGCGATACTATGGTCTCCAGCATTTCCGTGCTATCATTCAGTAAAATAAGCAAGGCATGTTCGGGTGGTTCTTCCAGGGTTTTTAACAGAGCATTGGCTGCCTCCATGGTCAGCAAATGGCTATCATGGATCAGCACGATACGATGTTTGGCTCGATAAGGTTTCATAGCCAACCAGGGTATCATTTCCTTACTGATCTGTTCCTTGCTTATACGGGTGCGATTTTCGGGAACACTGATTTCCATTAAATCCGGGTGTATCCCTTCGCGCAGGTAAACATCCGCTTCCTTGTCTTCCTGCTCTAGTAGCAGGTTAATAAAAGTTCGGGCGGTCTTTTGTTTTCCTACCCCCGGCGGTCCCATATATAAATAGGCATGGCTGATTATACCACTATCCAAACTGTGCTGCAGCATAGCTGTAGCCTGATCTTGTCCTATTATGGAAGTGAAGCCAGTCATGTTATCCTCCCTCATAATTACTATACCATTAAGTCGACCAGTATGCCTCTGATCTTATCCAGGGCTTCCAATACCTCCATGGGTTCTGGTTTGCGCCGGGTGAAATCATCGAGCATCTGATCGATCTCCTTATCTACGGTTTGAATAGTCACCAGCAAAGATCGGCCTCGCCGGCTGCGCCCTTGCTCTTGCTTTAGCAGGTAAGCCCGGGCCGCTGCCTCCTGCAAAAAGTCTTTGACCAGGCGCTTATAGAGCATTAGATCACTGACGCTCAGACTCCGTTGCAAACGGTCGGCCACATTATCCAACTGCTGCAGAATTTCCTGCATTTTTAGCTGTCCTTCGGATTGGTACTGCTGAGATAACTCCTGCTCAAAGCTGGAGGCCGAACGGCGTTGAACTTCACGGGTGGATTTGCCGCCTACCGCTGAATACTTACCCCAATCCTTTTTATCCCGATTAACTTTCACTGCCTTGCCTCCCTCAGTCCCTCAACCCATCTGTACTCAAAGAGGGGCGCTCTCTTTACTTCCTTTGTTGCCTGGAATTGTGTAGGGGAGGATGCCCATCACGTCCCGTTTTCACGGGATACCCTGCGGGGCGATGTGGGCATCGCCCCCTACCATCTAACCCAACAATTTCTACCCAACAAGAGGGCAATGGCGCATCTGCGCAAGACAGGCAGAACAGGTCTTGCGCAGCGGTCTCGAACTATCTCTATCTCCATCCCCGGCTGGCTAACAGCTTTTCTATCTCCTGCCGGGCATGGCTGACTACTGTTGCCAGTGGTTGGTGGGCATCAAGAATACGGACTCGCTGGGGTTCCGCTTGAGCTATCTGCAAATAGCCGTCCCGTACCCGGCTTTGAAATAGTAAGCCTTCCTGTTCGAGACGATCTGGTATATCTCCGGCACGTCGACGGGCGCCTTCCTGCGGATCCAGATCCAACAAAAGAGTAAGATCCGGTTTAAGCCCACCGGTGGACAATTGATTCAGTTCCCGAATAAAATCCAGGGGTAAGCCTCGCCCATAACCCTGATAAGCTAAAGTCGAATCTATATAACGATCTACTACAATAAGCTGGCCTTGCTGCAGTGCCGGTCTGATCACCGCTTCCACCAATTGGCAACGAGCCGAAGCGTACAGAAAGGCTTCGGTGCGTGATTGCATGTCCTCATTGGAGGTATCCAAAAGTATGTTTCTGATCTTTTCGGAAATTTCGGTTCCGCCTGGCTCCCGCAAGCTGAGGGGCTGATAGCCAGTCAAGTGATTTAGGATCTCCTCTTTCAAGCTGGTTTTCCCCGATCCGTCTACACCTTCCAGACTTATAAATATGCCCTTGGACATAGCACTTCCTCCTACAAATCCAGCACCGCAATAGTCTCCAGGCGATTATCCAGGGGGCCTTGCACCTGAAAGCCGGTCTGGCGAATATAATTTAAGTAATCCCATATTTCCTCCGTGATCATTTCCCCGGGCAACAAGCTGGGAATACCAGGTGGATACACGGCTACCATTTCCGCCGACACCCTGTTCCGGGCCTCGGTCAGCGCCACCCGCTTATTGTGGCTGTAGAACGCCTCCCGGGGCGACTTTATCACCACGGGAGCAGGTGGTACCACTGGTTTTATTCTTCTATTCGCTTTGCCATCCCCTGGTTCCTTGGTAATGCTCTGCAAGGCTCGATAAAATCTTTCCCAGTCGCTACGCTGATGAAACATCGACATCATCGCTAGTATATGGTGCTCTGCTTCTATTTCTAACTGGATGTGATATTCTTGGCGCAGTCGACGGCCTACCTCCAAACCAGTCATTGGTAGGGCCTCAGTCATAACCAATATCTTCAGAGGATCAATGGCCACAACGCCCGGTGCGGATAGTTTTGTCCCCCAGCATTGCAGCCCAGGCAGTTGATTTATTCTTTCACTATATTCATCGGCTAACTGGCAAGCCTTCTCCAGGTGATCAAAACCCTCCTGCTGCATAAAATGTCGGGCTAAGTCCATCGAAGCCAGCAAAGGATAAGAAGGACTGGTGGTAGTCAGAAGGCTATAAGCTCTGGTGATCTGGTCAACAGGCCCAAAACTGTCCCCCAGATGCAAAGCTCCTCCCTGGTTTAGAACTGGCAGGGTTTTGTGCAATCCATGGACAACCGCATCTGCTCCAGCCTGCAAAGCTGGCATCGGATAATCGGGATGAAATCCGCAATGAGATCCATGGGCTTCATCAACATAAACTGGAATACCCCTACGGTGGGCTGCAGTTGCTATCCCCTTGATATCACTGACCGTGCCATAATAGGTGGGGCTGGTCAAAAAAACTGCTGCTACTGCCTCATTGCTCTGTAGCGCGCTTTCCACTGCTTCAACACTGGTAGCCAGAGACAGACCAGTCTCTTCATTTATTTCCGCTGGCAAGTACACGGGGTTAGTACCAGACAATACCATGCCAGCAAAGAATGATCGGTGGGCGTGACGAGGTATCAAAACCTTGGCATTCGCAGGCAGTGCAAGGAAAAGGGCTTGAATCCCTGAGGTCACACCATTGACCAGGAAGAAGCTCTCTTGGGCTCCAAAGGCCTGAGCCAGCAACTGCCTAGCTTGCTCGATCACATCCGTAGGTAGGTGAAGATCATCCATTCCTGGAATCTCGGTAACATCGAAGGAAGCTAGTTTCCCCCAGGTTAAAGGCCAGGCTTCGGCTATTCCCACATGACCAGGCATATGTAGGCGTAAGGTGTTTTCAGCTATATAGTGGGTTAGTGCCGTATAAATGGGGGTCATGACTGGTATCACATCGCTTCCTTTATTAAAGCAGCAGGGTTATCGCATCCGGCATAATCTCAAAAAGTATACTACTGCCATGCCCAGGAGTCTCACCATCCATCTCAAACCGAATATCATCCTTAGACAATATCTCTACTTTCCGGCCGATCATTCGTTCCACCTGGGGATGCTTGAGATGGGTTCCTTTATACATATTGGTCAGATTAAGCACCAAATCCATTTTCTTTAGGTCTTTAGCTAGTATTATTTCCAGGAGTCCGTCATCTATTTTGGCATCAGGGGCAACTTTGACTCCGCCCCCGAAATAACCGCCGTTACCTACTACTATTACTCCGGTTTTGCCATCATATATAGTTTCATCATCCACTTTGATAACCAGTTCCAAGTTACGGTAGACAATCATCGTAACTAAAAATGCCAACAGAAATGAGGCGAATCCTCCTAGAGCTTTGCTGTTGCGATTCACACGAAATACGGTTTCACAACCCAGACCTACATCAGCTTCATTGATCAAAATGCGCTTTTCCGGATCACCCTGCCAATTCGTATAAGTGGTCAAAACCAAGTCGCATCTGTAGGGCCGAGGATCAGTCAACAGGCGACATATAGTGCTTAAATCACTGTTAAGGCCAAACATGCGGGAGAAATCGCCGCCGGTGCCCATGGGTATAAAAGAGAGACCGGCTTCCGGATTAATGGGTTGCTGATTGGAATCGAAAAATCCGTTGGCTACTTCATTGAGGGTACCGTCTCCGCCCACGGAGATTATGCGTTCATATCCGTTCTGCAAAGCCTTACGGGTCTCGATGGTGGCATCACCTGGCCCTTTGGTAAAATATACATCCAGCTTGATACCGCGTTTGGCCAAAGCCTGTTCGGTCTTTAACCAGGCTTTGCGGGTACGCCCATTGGCTGAAGCAGGATTGACCAGACACAGCGTTTTATAGTTTAATAAACTCATTTCTCTCCCCACTTAAGACTCTTTTCTTCATTATTGTATATGAAGAAGAACCAGTTAACCATGCAAAAAAAATAAGGTGTCGAATTCTTCGACACCCTGAAGTGCACTTTAATGAAACTTTAACCCAATATTTCTTTTAATTTATTTATTACCGCCCGATAATTGCTAGAGCCGACTTGCAGGTTTACTATATCCTGTTCACAGGCCGAACAAATAAAGGCTTTCTTGATCATCACCCCTCCGTGGATTCCCAGAGCAGGAACCTCTCCACAAAAATAACACCGTGGCAGAAGGTTTCCCCCACTAGAAGGAGTATGTTGACGCGGTTTCCCTTTCATTTGGCATAACACCCTTTTTCCTGTCAGTATCCCCGGGGAATGATCCGGTAATACCAGCCCATTTCCCTTAGATTATGCCACTGCGATAGAAAGTGTGAACACCTCTAGTCAGGTTAACGGTTAAACCGGGTCGATTAATCTCCATCAATAAGATTACCGATAGTGCCCAGCAAGGATCCCTCTTCCTTGCGTCCGCTGGATCCACCTTGACTGTTGACACGATCGGCCAATCGGTTGAAGGGCAATGACTGCAACCATACTTTACCTGGGCCTCGCAGGGTAGCAAAGAATAGGCCTTCTCCGCCAAAAAACGCTGTTTTTATCCCTTTTACCATCTCAATATCATATTTAACTCCCTTGGTGAGGGCTACCAAACAACCAGTGTCAACCCGCAGCAGTTCACCAGCTTCCAGAGTCCTTTCCAGGATAGTTCCTCCAGCATGGATGAAAGCCCAACCGTCGCCTTCCAGCTTCTGCATAATAAACCCTTCACCACCAAAAAAGCCAACACCCAGCTTGCGCTTAAAGTCAATGCCTACCGATACGCCTTTAGCAGCACACAGGAAAGCATCCTTCTGACAGATAACTTTCCCCTCATACTGGAGTAGATTTAGAGGCACGATCTTACCCGGATACGGTGCAGCAAAAGACACCTGTCGGCGGCCTTGTCCCTGATTGGTAAAGACCGTCATAAATAGGCTTTCTCCAGTAATCAAGCGCTTGCCTGCCGAAAAGAGTTTACTACTCAGACCGCCACCGCTGCCCTGATCTGATCCATCTCCGAAGATGGTCTCCATCCGGATCCCATCATCCATATACATCATAGCGCCCGCCTCGGCAATAACACTTTCCCCCGGATCTAACTGGATCTCTACGAACTGCATCTCGTTCCCATGCACTATATAATCAATCTCGTGTGCCATTAGGACAACCTCCCCATAATCTAATTTCTGAAAAGAAGGTTTCTGTGTTTTACGTAATTTTTCCTGCAGTTCGCTTCTTTAATATTTGCGTGACCAGATGGAGGAAATAGCCGATCTGTTGTCCGAATTAATTAAAACTTTACAATCTGCCAATAATGGTCGTAGGATGAAATTGGGATCAAGTAAAAATACCCACCATCTTTTGCTGCATGGGTGAAACTGAAAAGGAGGTTTTATTTTGAAAAAATCATATTTATCAGAATATCAGCAGAAGCTCATTACCCCCGATCAAGCTGCCGGATTAGTGCAGCCGGGTGCCTACCTTTTATATGGCAGTTTTTTAAGCAAGCCCATTGAATTTGACAACAGCCTGGCTAAGCGCGTCAATGAACTAACTGATATTGATATTTATTACGGTGCCGGGTTGATCCCCCCATTACAGACCGCCCTTGCCGATCATGACCATAGCGTTTTCACCTTAAACAGCTTCTACTTTAGTGCCGTTGATCGAAAAATGTATGATCAAGGCATGCTGCACTTTACTCCAGCAAACTTCAGTCAGGCCAACCAGATGTTTGCGCTACCTACTAACCCACCTTATACTTGTGTCGTTCAGGTTGCCCCCATGGATGAACACGGCTTTTTCTCCTTTGGCGCTGCTAATACTTATTGTTTTGAAGGAGCACTGCGGGCAACTACTGTTATTGTGGAAGTAAATCATAATATGCCCCGTGTCCCCGGCGGCTCCGAGGATGGCCTGCACATTTCCATGGTTGACTACATTATAGAAGGCAGTAATCCTCCCATGTTTGAACTGCCTCCCTCACCTGAGCCCACTGAGGTTGACATGCGCATGGCAGAATTGATCCTGGAGAAAATACCTGATCGCGCCTGCTTGCAGCTAGGTGTAGGCACCTTACCCAATATATTGGGACAACTCTTATGTGAAACCGATCTTACCGATCTGGGTATTCACAGCGAGATGTTCTGTGATTCCATGGTAGATTTGTTCGAGGCAGGCAAAATCACTGGCCGATACAAAACCATTGATCGCGGCAAAATAGTGGTGACCTTCTGTTTGGGCACCAACAAAGCCTACGAATTCGTAGATGGTAATCCCATCATGGCCAGTCATCCCTGTGATTATACCAATGATGCCCGGGTTATCAGCCGCAACGACAACGTGGTTTCCATCAACAATGCCATCGAAATCGATTTGTTCAGTCAGATATCTGCTGAAAGTTCAGGAATACGGCAAATCTCTGGTACCGGCGGACAGTTGGATTTTGTAGAAGGCGCCTGGTTCTCTAAAGGGGGTCAGAGTTTTCTTTGTCTGACCAGCACCTTTACAGATAAAAGCGGCACGGTTCATTCCCGAATCGTACCAACCCTCAAAACGGGCAGCATCGTTACAACTCCCCGGACATTGGTAGATTATATTGTTACCGAATATGGAATAGCCCAGATGAAAGGTCAGCCAGCCTGGTCACGGGCTGAGCGCCTTATTAGTCTGGCCCATCCAGATTTTCGCGATGATCTCATCCGCCAGGCCCAAGACATGAAGCTGTGGCGCAGAACCAATAAGATAGAATAGGAGTTGTTGACAAGAATTTATAACTGTACCGAGAATAATGAGCCTCTTTCTGCACAAGCTATCCGAAACAGCAAAGGTGGTTGTCTTATGTATGAAAATGATTATAGCCAGCAGCAAGAGCAGGAAACTCGCTTAAGAAATAGGATACAGCAAGATTTTGAAGAAGAGATGCAAGATATGTTAATGGATCTTCGTTATTTTATCTGTTAGACGACCCACGAGACGGGACATGCCAACCAGGAAAAATTTTTGACGCAGATTTACGCAGATTTATTATGATTTTTAATTAAATCCTTAATCATATAAATCAGCGTTAATCTGCGTCTAAACCGAGAACTGTTCCTCTTACATCGGGTCTAGGCTATGCGCTTTTGAGAACACTGTTGCTTGCTTCTTTCAACCTGACGGATGAGGCTCTCCTGGTTGATGATATATGACCTAGCCTGCGTGCCATTTACTGCACATCTGCTAGACGACCAACCCAAGGGACGGGACATACCAGGAAAAGTTTTTAACGCAGATTTACGCAGATTTATTATGATTTTTAATTAAATCCTTAATCATATAAATCAGCGTTAATCTGCGTCTAAACCGAGAACTGTTCCTCTTACATCGGGTCTAGGCTATGCGCTTTTGAGAACACTGTTGCTTGCTTCTTTCAACCTGACGGATGAGGCTCTCCTGGTTGATGATATATGACCTAGCCTGCGTGCCATTTACTGCACGAAAACTTCCCTTAAATATGAAATCAGACCGCTCCAAGAGGCGTCTGCCACCCTCCGAAACTGTAAATGCTCCTACATATTTAATATTGGATCTTTTATAGCCGGGTCTCATTATATACTCCCGAGCAAAGTCGCGTACCAGAGCCCTGGTAAAGACTTTACGCCGCTTATCAGAAATGTCTACTATTACAGAATAGATATAAAGATAAACTTCCGGTGCATGAAAAGGTAGTACATAGCCCATGGCTTCATCCTCAGTGATTTCACCTTTGATCACCTTTCGCCACACCACATAAGACAGAGGAATCACTCCGTAATAACCTTTTAAGACTCCACCTGATTTACAAACTCGAAACATCCTAGGATCCTTTTTGATCAGCCTTTGCAAAACTTCTTCTCTAGAACACCAACAAATATCAAAATGCCTCTTCTCAATCTCCAGCATGCTTGGTATATCTTCAATCCGAGCACTGGTCACTGTACATGCTGGGTCATCCATGATCTCACCTTCCTATTACGTTATAAAGCCCCGGGTCATTTGGCCCGGGGCTTATATATATTATAGCTTATTATAGGTAGTTATTCATGGTATGACCCGCGGTGCAAAGCGCTGCAAAATCGATGATTATACAGCACCCGGATATTATAGGGACTCATTCCTATCAGATCCCCTGATATTGAAAGAAAAGAGCCTTTTAAGATAGGTATTGTTACAAATGTAACAATAAAATATCAACAGATTATGACTAATTGTTGCCGGTTTTTCCAAGCTCTAGTACAATGGGTATAAAAGAGCAGGAAGGGTGATATAGTGAGCCTATCATCAATTGAGGCCATATTAAACAAGGCTATTGAACAAGAAGTCGAAGCATACGAATTTTACCTGGCATTATCACAAAAAGACCTGGATGCTTCCATTAAACAGATTTTCACCGAATTGGCTGCCGAAGAAAAAGATCACAAATTACTCCTGCAATCATTCTTGGACAACCCCGACAAACCTCTGCGATTTAAGCCCTCAGCTGATTTCAAGGTAGCAGAAACCGTAGACGGCCCCGCCTTATCCGTAGACATGAAGCCCGTGGATGCCATCGCTCTGGCTATGAAAAGAGAAGAAGAGGCTATGAATCGCTACACTGCCTTTGCTGAAAGCAGCGAAACCGCCGAACAGGCTAAGGTCTTTCAGGAACTTGCCTATATGGAACAAGGTCACAAGACCAGGCTGGAGGAAATATACACCAACATGGCTTTTCCCGAAATGTGGTAGGAAACAGAAAGGGCTGGGAAACCGGTCCTTTTTATTTTTCTGAGTATTACCGATAGAACTTTATATTGTCATCCTGAGGGAGGAACGACCTAAGGATCTTTCCCCCTTGTACCCGCAAAGATTCTTCGACTCCGTCTCAGAATGACAGATGCAATAGGGGACGAGCATCAGGAGTCCCCGCAGGAGGGCAACGTCCTAGTCCGACGCTGACGATGTCTCAGCTAGTGCCCACAGATCGAAGGCGGAGCCTGAGTGTGGGCCGAAGCCGACGATGTTTCGGCAAGTGTCGCTGGATCGAAGCACGAAGTGCTGAGCAGCGACCGACC
>Ga0209723_1001013_pt1 | contig 46812 bp, 34 predicted proteins | sample BiotimSIPDNA_2_FD_185750 | JGI IMG/M metagenome (GOLD analysis project Ga0209723, IMG submission 185750) | Anaerobic biogas reactor microbial communites from Washington, USA - Biogas_R2 time_0 SIP DNA (SPAdes) (version 2) | ecosystem: Engineered > Bioreactor > Anaerobic > Unclassified | place... | reverse complement strand
TGCATACATCTGAGTCGGGCCTTCGGTAATATTAGTTTCAGAAAAAGCTTTTCTCAAAGCTTCAGGATCTGTTGAACCAGCTCTTTCCAGAGCGTCTTTGATAATATACATGGAAGCATAGGCTTTAACGGCTTCAGCATTCATGGCATAACCGTATTTCTCTTTGAAAGCTTTATTTACTTCTTCCGAATAGGGGCGGTTAACATCTGGTTCCCAGGTGGAAATATCGAAATAGTATTCGCATTTGTCACCAGTCAAATCAAAGTAGGCCGGATCAGCAAATCCGCCGCTGGTACCGATGAATGCCTTTGGCACGACATTATGTTCGGCAAAAGTATTGGTCAGAAGAGCAGCGTCAGACACATAGGAAACCATCATAATAATGTCAGGATTAAGGTTTTTCGCCTTTAAAACCACCGGGGTCAAATCTGAAGAATTGCTGGGATATGGTTCTTTTAAAACTATTTCCATACCTGCTTCAGGAATATACTGTTCCCAGGCGCGGACTGCTCCCTGTCCCCAGGAAGTATTCTCATAGATCAATGCGATGGTTTTAACGGGGGTATCAAATTTTGCTGCCATTTCTTGAATAAAAGTTACCTGGTCGCGGTTTCTCCAGCTGGTTTTTTCTGCTACCCGAAAAACGTTTTTAAAACCACGTTCAGTAATCATATCTTCGGATGGAACAGGAACCACGAAGGGAACGCCGTATCTTTCGGCTACTTCAGTGGACGGCATGGCCACACCACTTTGATACGTACCAGTTAACAGAGCAACTTCTTCGTGGGTGATAAGACGTTCTGCTTCAGATACTCCAACGGCAGGGTCACCTTTACTGTCAGCATAAATCATTTTGATTTTAGCACCGCCCATGGACTCTATGCCCCCCGCAGCATTGATTTCTTCTACTGCCATGTTACGGGCTTCCTGGCCTATTTTCCCCAGGGGTGCTGCCGAACCGGAAAGAGGAATGATATTGCCGATTTTTATTTCAGCGACATCGGAAGTGTTTTTGTCGCCGCCGCAGCCTGCGACCAGACTAAATAACATCACCATTACTACCAATAAACCGATAACCTTTGTGTTTCTCCTTCTAAGCATTTAATTGAGCCCCTCCTTTTGTTTTGTAGTATTTGATTAACCAACAACCACCAATACAGATCTCTCTTTCCGACAGTTCATTTTTATAACTTGCAATTTCTAGGCCAGCCAACAGGAAAGATAATTGCATTGGCATAATATCGGCATATAATCAGAAGGCAGGGTGCGGCAAGACAGGTCGTGATAAGGGGGGAAATAGTCCAAGGAGGGGGATTTGAACCGTTATCAAATCGAAGCTGGGTTGAAAACCCCGCTGTCAATGGGGAATCATCTGGCAACAGAGTGATGGGCAATAGAAACAGCGGGTGAACCATAAATGGTTCACCCGCTGTAATAAATGACTCGCCTGGTTTAATGCGGCCCTTCATCAGGTAGCATTATATCATATCGGACTGCCTCACGGCAAAAAAACCCCCCTGGGCTGGGCCGGGGGGGTGTTGTAAAGGACAAAAAGCTTTTCCAACTGTATTTATTTATGCAACACTTTTTAGCAAATCTCTGCCTTGTTCAGTTAATTCTACTCGAATACGGCCCTGGCCAAAAATCCTCACCAGATTTAGATTGGATAGGTTTTCGGCCACAGCGGTGAGTTCTGTCATATATACTTTGAATTTATCTGCCATCAGATATAGATAGTCGGGATTATCCTGCAAATGACGCATGAATTCCATACTGCGAGTGTCTATATTCCTGGATTCAAGCAATTGCAGATCATTTTCATCCAGATGTTTATCCGCCATTTGTTTTCCTTTTGGTGTAAGTTCAAAATATAACTGCTTGATCAATCTGGGTGCAAGGCGTTTTACCAATCCGCTCTTTTCCAGAACGTCCAGCTCCAGATGAACCTGAGCAGCCTGAATATCATTTTCAGTTAAATAACTGGTGAGAATGTTGACGATATTTGCTGTATCGCTATATCCTCTGCGCAGGGCAGTTAAAATATGGATTCCCAGTTCGTCAGGTTCAGTGCCGTCAGGAATGGCTTCAATCTTTTTATCCTGTGTAAGAAGACTCACGACTACCAGGGTAATAAAGGTTATGGGGAAGACCAGCCATAATGTGTGTATCTGTTGGTAATTATCGGTTAACAGTTCCCAATATAGCACGGTGCCTAGTGAAGCGATTACTGCGGCGATAGCACCCTTGGCGTTTCCGATTCTCATAAGCCAGGAGTCCAGGTAGAAGACGAAAAGGGGCGCCCCGATGCCAGTGCCGAATGCAAAAAGCATACCCAGACCTCTGGCCCAGACCAGGGCAAATAGGACGGCGGTAACACCATAAATAACTGTACCCCATTTCGCCCAGCTAAGAAGTTTGCCGCTGTCTTTTATTTTCAGGAAATACTGGGCGATATCACGGACCAGCTGATTAACACCGGAAACAAGATAAATATCACTGGTAGACATAGTAGCAGCCATAATCCCCGCCATAATAATTGCCGCCAGGGGGATCGGAACCAGATTGAGCATGGACCCCAAAGCCAGTGAAGGTGCTTCCAGGTTAGGAACCAACTGTCTTACATATAATCCTGTGAAAGCTCCTATAACGCCAGTTGTATAAGCAATAGCAACTGTCCATATCCAGCCGGTTTGCACTGTTTTCAGGTTACGGGTTCCTGCAGAACGGGCCCAGTAGGGTGCCTGGTTTAAAAGCGACTGGTGCATGAGCAGGAAGGTGAGTACTGAAGGAACTATAAACTTAATCACCGGCAAAGTCCCAAAGGGAAGTGACAGGAAATTGGCCGGCAGCTGGCCGGCATCCGGCCAGCCGTAAGCAAATATAAGATAAATGGGAAGGATTATGAAACTGGCCAGGGCTACCCAGGTGAATTGGATCAAGTCCGTAGCTGTTGCCGCCCAGATGCCCCCTAATGCCACATATAATGTCACAACTGCCCCCACCAGAAATATAGCCATGGGTGTGCTTATGCCCAGAGCTCCGGCTATAACTGCGCCGCTGCCTACATATTGCCAGCCCAGGATTGCAAGGGAAGCCAGTAAAATGACAACAGTGATGGCCAGGCGTCCGCCTCTGCCATAGCGGTATTCAAACCATTCAGTGGGTGTTACCGCTCCGGTAGTTCGCCAGAACCCGGCCCAGAACAGAAGTGCTACCAGTGCCCCCGTACCCCATCCCAGATAGAACCACATTCCACCCATACCAAACATGTAACCATACATAACTATCCCCGGGAGATAGCCGCCTGATATAAGTATAGAAGAATTGCCGATGGCTGTCATCAGCGGGGTGAACTCCCGACCGCCGATCATAAATTCATTTTCATTATTAGTAGTTTTTTTACCTACCCACCAACTTAAAGCAATCATGGCTGCTATATAAATAATAGTTACTGATAACATCCAGGTACTGCCCTGCATTAAATCAGCCTCCTTTCATCTTGAAAAAGAATAAATTTGAAAGTATCGAATCTTTTTACCACGCAGTCCATCCGCCATCCACCATCAAAATAGAACCAGTCACAAATTGGGCGGCATCTGAAGCCAGGTAAAGGACTGCCCCCACCACATCCTTAACTTCACCAACTCTACCCAGGAGAATGCGTTTCTTTACATCCTCATGGAATGCTTCGTTTTCAAACATTGGTGCTGTAAAAGGGGTGTAAATAAAAGTGGGGGCAACAGTATTCACGGTTATATTGTACCTGGCCCATTCTCCGGCTAAGACCTTGGTAAATTGTGCTACTGCACCTTTGCTGGCACAGTAAGAACTGCGTCTTTCATATCCTACTACTGACATAGCTGAACCCAGATTGATAATAGAACCGCTTTGTTGCTTTATCATGGTTTTACCGGCTGCCTGACAGCAAAAGAAGGATCCTTTGGCATTTGTGTTTAAAACCTTGTCCCAAGCCTCCTCGGTTACTTCCTCCCCCCATTGCTGCACATTAACACCGGCAGAATTAAGCAAGATGTCTATTCTCCCAAAGTCTTTATCTATTTGTCCGAAGGTCTCATTTATCTGGCTTATATTTGTAACATCACAAACATAGGTTTTACATAACTTACACAAAGAACCAAAATCTTTTCTGGCCTCGTCCAGAGCTTCCGCTGAGTAATCTATCAAGGCAATATCTGCTCCGTTTTCCATGAAGGCGCTTGCACATGCCTTGCCTATACCATTGCCGCCTCCGGTAATTACCGCTGTTTTTCCCTTCAGATCAACACTGACCCCAGACATTTTGCAACCCCCTATTCTTCCCAGAACGCGAACGCGCGGCAGGGACTCCCAGTTAGTCCGGTGAATTTAAGCGGGAAAAAACCAACACAAAAATCACTGTGTTTGGGGATTAGTGTAATATTCACCAGGCTTTCTGTGTGGATGATCTCCCTTTCAGCATGAACGGTATGGTTGGGGTAATCCAGATCAGCCGGGGTGTCCAGACTGGGAGCATCTGTAGCGATATTTACCAGTCCCTGATCTAAAAGCCAGGTGGTAGCTTCTTTATTCAGCCCGGGGTATTGGGTTAAATAACGGTTAGGATCACTTATCGAATAAGGTTCTATGCCAGTCCAATAAAGAAGTGTCATTCCAGGCTCTAAAGTTACTTCAGCCTCTTCAAGTGCTTTTTTCACTGCATCAAGGGTTATGTGGACGCGACCCTGTATAAAGGATAGGTCAATCCAAGCTGCTGGTGTGATTAATTCTGGCAGGGTTATTTTGTCAACCGATAAATGGGATTTGCTGGGGTCGAAATGATAAACTGCATCAACATGGGTGGAAGTATGGTCACAGGTGACAATGCCTTTTACGCCGAAACCATAGGGATATTTGCTGGATTCACCCAGGCTGAACTTGGTTTCTTCGTGAGTTTTATGCCACCAAAAAGCAGTTTTCATGTGACCCGGGTAAACAGGTATGTCTGGTCCGACCTCCTTGCCTAAATCAAGAAATGTGATATTTTTTCCGAATAGTTCTAAAGTACTTACATCTGACATTGTTTCATCCTCCTTGGTAGAAATTGCAGAATAACATTGAAGCATTTTCATCTTCATAAATACTGCGAATAGCTTTTCGTTTAATTGAATTATTTGCAATAAGTTATGTAATTATTTAATATGAAAAAATTAATAAAATGCCCCAGAAGAGTTTGTATGCAAAGGGGTATTACATTTTTTCTCTGACGCAGCCTGCTGCCGGGCTGGATAACATCATCATCACTAATAACAAATCAATATCTTTTGTGCTCCTTGTTATAAGCACTTTAATTGAGCCCTTCCTTTTGTTTTGTAGTATTAGATTAACCAACAACCATCAATACAGACCTCTTTTTCTGACAGTTCATTTATATAACTTGCAATTTTAGGCAGTGAACGGGAAGGATAATTGCATTGGCATAATATCGGCATATAATCAGAAGGCAGGGTGCGGCAAGACAGGTCGTGATAAGGGGGAAAATAGTCCAAAGGGTGGGGACCGTTATCAAATCGAAACTAGGTCGAAAACCCCGCTGTCAATGGGTAATCATCTGGCAGCAGAGTGATGGGCAATAGAAAAAGCGAGCGAACCATAAACGGTTCGCTCGCTATAATAAATGATTCGCCTGGTTTAATGCGGCCCTTCATCGGATAGCTTGATATCATATTGGGCTGCCTTACGGCAGAAGGTCGACTGACTAATTCCCAAAGATGCTGCTGCTTTGCGCGTGCTGCCATGTTGATCGAAAGCGGCTTTTAGATAATGTTTTTCTATTCCCTGGGTGATATCCCTTAAACTACCGTGGTTTTCGAGCTTTAAGATATTATCATTGATGCAGTCATTGGATTCAAGTATGATTTCTTTGATTATATCGTCTGCACTGGTAACAACAGCCCTTTCAATGACATTGCTTAATTCCCGTATATTTCCCGGCCATTCATAACTTATTAGTTTCTTTATTAACCCGGGGTCGATATACTTATTCAGTTTGTACTGGTGGTTGAACTTATTAAGAAAATGAGAAACCAGATCTGGTATCTCCTCCCGTCTTTCGCGCAGGGAAGGAACTCTTACCGGGACAACATTGAGCCGGTAAAATAAGTCTTTGCGAAACTGGTTGTTTTTAATCATTTCATTAATATCCCGGTTGGTAGAAGTTATGATCCGCACATCGATCCGGGTTATTTTAGTACTGCCGATGCGGGTTACTTCATTTTCCTGGATTACGCGCAATAACTTGGCCTGCATGCTAAAAGGCAGTTCAGCAATTTCGTCCAAAAGCAAAGTGCCGCCGTTGGCCAACTCAAAAATACCTATTTTGCCGCCTTTTTTGGCGCCGGTAAAAGCACCCTCCGCATAGCCAAACAGCTCTGATTCAAGGAGGTTTTCCGGGATCGCCGCACAATTAATACGGATATAGGGCTTATCGCACCTGTTACTATGCAAATGGATTTGATGGGCTATTATTTCCTTGCCCACGCCTGATTCTCCGGTAATCAGCACTGCCGAATCAAATTGGGCCAGATGGGAGACTTTGTCCATCAATTCCACCATTACCGGTGCTGCCACAACAAAATCTGACCAGCCTTTGATTCGGGTTAATTCATTTTTATAATGCGCGCTCAAGCTTTCAACATGTTCTACTTCTTGTTTCAATTCATTGAGTTCGGTTATATCACGGCCATTAGTTATAACACTGACCAGCTTGCCATTTTCATCAAATACCGGATTGCCTGTTACCAAAACCGTACGGCCAGTTTTGATTTTCTGAACAAAGGTTACCGGTTTTAAGGTTTCAATCACTTCTACGCTGCAGGAACGGTCATAAAACCCTTGAGCTAATAGTTCATACATGGTTTTACCGATAACCTCTTCGGGTTTTATTCCGGTGATCCGGTAATAGGCCTGATTGGCTTTGGTTACCCTTCCTTCGGCATCAGTAACAAACAAATAGTCGAAAGAAGCCTCGAAAACGGCATCCAATTGTTCTTTCATGGATTTAATATTTTTTAAATCTTTAATTTCCATATGGTAATGTCTGATCAAGTCAGAAAAAGTAACGATGCCAACTACTTTTCCCCCCTCGATAACTGGCAGACGGCTTACATCTTTATCTATGATGGTGTCGATGTCATCATCGGGGCGGCAGGTAATAACATCAGTTATCATTATTTTGCTGATAGGGCATTTGAGTGCTGTATCGGCAGCCAGGGCTTCATATAATTGAGTCTTACCGACAAGACCCAACAGCTCATTCTGGGTGTTAACAACTGCAGCACCATCAATTTGCTGATGCAAAAATAAACGCGCAGCTTCAGCAATGGTTTGTTCAGGTGACAATACATATGGTTTAGAAGTCATAATAGCAGAGATTTTCATTCTTCAGTCACCACCTCTTTAACCTTATTACATCTCAATCATAGTGTATTTAAAGAAGTGAATCAACTTTGGTTCACAAAAAAATTTGTGCAGCTACTTTTTTTGGCAGGAGAAGTTTGCTTTTTTAAAGAATTTATGAAAGATTGGGAATCATTCAAAAAACAAAAATACCCGGGGAAACGATGGGGAATAATAGCGAGGGAGGTGTCTTATTACTGATTGTCTTGTGCAACAAACATTAGTTTATCTTTAGAAAGGGGTTTTATAAATGGCAATCAATATAGTACCCGATACTGATATGAGACTGCAATGGCTTGATTTGTGGCATGACCATATCGATACTGTTCCCAGGATGTTTAATCACACGGTAAAATATTTCGGCGATAGGCCGGCAAATAAATATATGGAGAATGAGGAATGGAAAGAAATTGATTACAATACCTGGGCAGAAATATCCCGGGAGATAGCCGAGGGCCTGCTTAGCCTGGGTGTTGAAATCGGTGATAATATCGTTATAATATCTCCCACCTGTGTTGAATGGGGCTGGGCAGATATAGGCATTGAACTGGCCGGAGGCTGTACAACTACAATCTTTCCCACCTTGAGTAATGAAGATATCAAGTTTATCTTAAATCATTCCGCGGTAAAATACGTTTTTGCCGGGAATAAAGAATTGGCAGATAAAGTGAAGAGTCTGGCGGCGGATACCCCCACTGTGCAAGGCATTATTTGTCTGAAAAATGATTGCGACGGTAATGATGCAACTATTATAAACCTTAACAAATTAAAAGAAATGGGATTGGAACTAAGAAAAAAGGATCCCGGCCTTTATCAGACCAGGGTCGACAGCATAAAATCTTCTGATGCAGCAACTACAATTTATACCTCCGGGACAACGGGGAAATTAAAAGCTGCCCGCTATTCCCACGGAGAATTGACCGGAGGCATATGGCGCTGCCTGCGCAATCAGGCCATGGGTAATGCGGAATTTAATACATTGGACATGGCTTTTTCGGTCATGCCCCTGGCCCATGTAATGGAAAGAACTTATTTCTTTTTTTGCATGATCACGGTGGGTGCATGTCTGGGTTATGGCCGCGGTCCGGCCTTTTTGCTCCAGGATATGCAGGCTTTGAAACCGACAGCTATGGTAGTGGTACCCCGGATGCTGGACCGTGTATTAAAGGGCCTTACGCAGGTATTTACTGCTACACCGGAAGGAGCAAAATTGTGGAAATGGGCCCTGGAAGTCGGTGACCGGATGATCGACGCGCGGATGAGTCCGGAGAACACCTTTGATGCTTCCATCGATCCGCTGGAGGAACTGACGGGCGAATTAAAAGAGGAATATGCCAAGGCTAAGGCAATGGTTTTTGATAAAGTTCACGCGGCACTTGGAGGCAGATTCAGATGCCTGGCTTCGGGAGGTGCAGCCTTGCTGCCGGAACTTCACCGGCCATTTTTGGGGATGGGATTTTATGTTCCCAATGGATATGGCTTAACGGAAACACTTTGCGGTGTCGGTGTGGGCAGGGCCAATGCTTTGAAAGTCAGCTGGAATGCTCCTATTGCACCGGGATTGGAGTGGAGGCAGGAAGAAGATGGCGAATTGCTGTTAAAGGGAGTAGGGATTATCAAAGAATACTATAATGATCCGGAAGCCAATGCTGAATCTTTCACCGAGGATGGCTTTTTCCGGACCGGTGATATCGTTGAATTTGATAAAAATGGTATCTTCCATGTAGTCGATCGAAAAAAAGCCATTTTGGTAATGGATACCGGTAAAAACGTAGCCCCGGCGAAGGTTGAGGCATTGATCATGAAAGAGATCCGTATCGACCAGGTCTTGATTGTCGGCGACGGGAAAAAATATCTCACGGCTTTGATATGCCCCAATTGGGACGAGATGATGGCAATGCTGGACAGACAGGGAATAGAATACGATAAAAGCAAACTGCGTTATGAGCTGGTAAATGGGATGAATGTCTGTGTCGAAGTAGGGGAAGACCTGGCTGCTAATCCTTTGGTGCACGAAATGGTGGCCAGGGTAGTTGAAAACGCCAATGCGGAACTGGCTGATTTTGAAAAAATAAAGAAGTTTACTATTCTGCCGCGCAAGTTCCTGCAAAGCCGAGATGAAATGACAGCAACCTCTAAAACAAAATCACGGGTTATTTTGAAAAACTTTGCCGATGAAATAGATAAAATGTATCTTGAATAATTAAAGAATTTCTTGTCAGACAAGATAAAGAAAGAAGCTCCCAAACTGGCGACGGTTTGGCGATGATAAGTCATAAAACCATCAGAAAAAAGAGTAAACCGCGCAAACCTGCGCGGTTTCTTACTTTCTAATGGTCGGGGCGACATGATTCGAACATGCGACCTTCTGATCCCAAATCAGACGCGCTACCAAGCTGCGCCACGCCCCGAACTTCTTAATAATACCATCAGGGCCTTTTGAATGTCAATTATAACTGTATTCCAGGGCTGACTTCAGATTAGATGTAAACGGGCATATGGAGGCATCAGGGAAATGGCAAGCTGTTAATTAATTGACCAAACATTCTAACGACGTAATTACAAACGTGATATAATATAACAAACGTAATAGAACTGTAAACTCTTAGAAGGGGGCGATATTAAACAGAGCTTAAATCTGGTTAATAAATAATCAGGAATGGGGGAATGCGCTTATAAGTGGTATTGAAACAATGATAGCCGCACACCTATTTTAATGGAAGTAATCAGTCAAAGCAGCAAATTTAAACCAGGTTCCAGAGTCGGTGAAGAAAATATTTAGTCGCGCGCATTTTCTTATTGCAACCGAAATGGTCGTGCAAACTAATGGATAAAATAAAAAACGGAGGTAAGAAAACAATATGGTAATTAAAAATTTATGGAGGGGATTTAATGAGTACTGTTATGCCTTGGCTTAAGCATTATGATTTGGGGGTACCAAATAATTATATTTATAAAAATGTGCCTTTGTTTGAAATGCTGGAAGAGACAGCGCAAAGAAATCCCTATAAAACTGCTATTATTTATAATGATAATACCATTATTTATGAAGAATTAAACCGTATGTCCGATAGCTTCGCTCTGTCTTTGCAGAAACAGGGTGTGAAGGCCGGGGACCGAGTTATGTTGAGCTTGCCCAATATTCCCGAAACTGTTATTGCCTATTATGGGGTACTTAAAATGGGAGGTATAGTAGTAAACAGCAATCCGCTTTTCACTGAACATGAGTTGGAGTTTATGCTTAATGATTCTGGGGCAACCCGGGTGGTTACATTTGATTTTATGTATCAGAAATTTGCCGGTTTGATGGCAAAAACTGGGGTTGAAAAAATAATAGTCGCCCCTTTGGGTGATTTTACTCCTGATTCAGATGCGGTGATACTCTTTAAAGATATGCTGAAGGAAACTGATAAACCTGAGAGACCAGATATAAACCCTAAAGAAGATGTAGCTATTTTACAATATACCGGAGGAACTACCGGCAATCCAAAAGGGGTTATGCTTACTCATTATAATTTGATTGCCAACGCGACTCAAATAGCCGGATTCTCCCGCGCTACATCTGAAGATAGATTTATATCTGCTATACCGTTTTTTCATGTTTACGGCATGACAACCTCCATGAATATTCCTATTATGTATGGAGCAACTTTTTTACCGTACCCTTTTCCCCGCGAGACAGAGGGCCTGATTAAAACGATTGCCAAATATAAGCCGACACTTTTTTATGCTGTTCCAACCATGTATGCTTCCATCAATGCTTTTCCCGGGGTAGAAAAATATGATCTTTCATCAATAAGGCTTTGCGTTAGCGGTGGTGCAGCACTGGCAGATAATATCCGCAATACTTTTGAAGAAATGACTGGATGTAAAATGCGGGAGGCTTTGGGTATGACCGAAGCTACGACTGGATGCAGCTGCAGCCCTTGTGTGGGTATGCGAAAAGAAGGGGTCGGAATACCATTTCCTGATGAATTTATGGCTACGATAGATCCTGAGGGAAATTTTCTCCCCCCCGGACATGCTGGCGAATTAGTAATAAAGGGTCCTAATGTGATGAAAGGGTACTGGAATAACCCTGAGGCTACTAAAAATGCTTTTGTTGGTGATGGAACCTGGGTTAGAACCGGCGATGTAGTGGTTATGGATGAAGATGGCTACTTCAAAGTGATTGATAGGTTGAAGGATGTAATTATCACCAGTGGCTATAATGTTTATTCTCTTGAGGTTGAGAATGTTTTGTATCAGCATAGTAAGGTTCTGGAAGCAGCAGTCATTGGAGTGCCTGATCCAGTTAAAGGGGAGATTGTAAAAGCTTTTATCGCTGCTAAACCAGGTGAAGTAATAAATGAGGAAGAATTGCTTAATCTTTGCCAGAAACTACTTGCTCCATATAAGGTTCCCCGTCTCTTTGAATTTTTACCGGAATTGCCGAAATCTAATGTCGGAAAAATTCTTAAGAGAGAGCTGAGGTAAAAAAATTGGCTCAATTTTGGTGGCATAAATTGCAGAACAACCTTTGGATATATGGAGGCTGAGCAACAATCCAGAACCTAACTCCGCCCCTGATACTCGGTACCCAGTTGCAAAAGACTCTTGGAAGCCTTGAAGAAGACTTCAATCTCCCAGCGCATACCATTGGATTGATTTGATGTAACAATGATATTCTGCATCCTTTCAACGTTTGGCCTTGTTTTTGTCGTTGTTAATATTGTACCAAACGGGGATGCACTTTTGACGCCAATATGGGCTTTTTAACTATTAAGTCCATTGAATTATCCGGGCTTTTCACCCACATTTTTGGATAAAAAGTTGCGTTATAAAAAATTGATTGTTTTATAAAGCAGGAGATTATTATGACAAAGCGTAATAATTAAGACAAGGAGTGTGATAATGATGTTTGATTATTTAATGACACTGGAGCAGATGCAGTTAAGAAATGAGACCAGAGAATTGGTCAAATGGATACCCCGGGAATATATTCTGGACATGGATGCTGATAAGATCAAGTACCCCAAAGAATTTATGGTAGAGGCGGGAAAACGCAATTTGATTGGTATTCGGGTGCCCAAGGAATATGGCGGCCGGGGCGGACAATGGCAGGATGATATCATCGTTGCTGAAGAAATATGTGTCCCCGGCTATATTTTCGGTTGTGTCTGGGGTGTTACTGGTGATGTGGTTGTTGAAGCGCTAGTTCATTTTGGCACGGAAGAACAAAAACGTAAATATCTGCCCCCCATTTGCAAAGGGGAGAAATACGCGGCAGAGTGCCTGACGGAGCCTCGGGGCGGATCGGATTTTTACGGTGCTACCACTACGGCCCGGCGCGATGGTGATGATTTTATTTTGAATGGACAGAAGCGTTTTATTGTGGGCGGGGAAGGGGCCGATTATTTCCTGGTTTATGCCAAAACCGATACTGAGGCACCTGCCAATAGATCGATGACTTGCTTTATGGTAGAAAGGGATATGGGGGTGAAAACTGAATATATTTATAATCTTATGGGTGCCAGGGGGGGTGGCACAGCCCGGGTTATATTTGAAGATGTCCGGGTTCCTAAAGAAAATGTTGTAGGAGAGGTAAATGGTGCCGGCAAAGTGTTTAACCAAATGATGATCCCGGAGCGTTTTGGCACTGCTGCCATGACCATCGGAGCTGCTCGTCCGGCTCTGGAAATTGCGGCTGATTACAGCACCAAACGCAAAGCTTTCGGCACTCAGATCAAGAATTTCCAGGCGGTCAGTTTCAAGGTGGCAGAAATGGTCACCAAATTAGATAGTGCCCGGGCTATGATTTACACAACAGCACGGGCTATTGATTCAGGACAGGTAAAAGCCAGCCGCTGCCGCCGCATGGCTTCAGAATCCAAAAAATTTGTTACTGAACAATGTTGGGATGTAGCCAATCTGGCTATGCAGGTAATGGGGGGAATTGGTTATACCGATGTTTATCCCATCGAAAAAATTGTCCGCGATTTAAGATTGTCCAGTATCTGGGTCGGTACTAATGAAATAATGAGCCTGATCATTCAACATGAGTACTACCGCGAAAGACTGGCAGAAATTGCTGATGGGGCTAAACGAAATAGTGAATTGGATGCTTTAAATGCTTTTGCAGAAGGGGAAAAAATCTACGAATAGACAATAAAATGGGGAGGGAGAAGAATGGAAGCTAAATGGAGGGAAATGTACAAAAGCAAGCTTGGTTCGGCTGAAGATGCGGTCAAGCTTATTACAGATGGAGAGCTGATTGCTTCAGCTTCCATCAACGGACAGCCGCCGATGATCGTCGATGCCCTGGTGCGTCGTATGGCAGAAGGCGGGATAAAGGATGCCAGATTCATATTTTCTCTTTCGGTCAGGCCGACTTCTTTACACAATCCTGAGCTGATCGAAAAATGTGAGCAGAACAATAATTCCCTGGATACTATGTATGCCGGGCCAATGGAAAGGTATTTCCTGGCCCAGGGCAGTTATTCCTATGTGCCGCATCGTCTGGCCGATGGCCCGTTGATGACGGCCAGGGTGGGGCTCGATGCTGCCCTGATCACCGTTTCGCCTATGGATAAACACGGATTTTTCAGTACCGGGCTCAATCCTGAGTATATATACGGTTTTATCCGCCGCAATCCAGGGTGTAAGATACTGGCAGAAGTCAACCAGAATATGCCCCGGACCTTTGGCAACAATCATTTCCATATCTCTGAATTATCCGCAGTAGTCGAAAATGATATACCATTATTTGAATTACCTGAAATTCCGATAACAAAGGCCGATGAGATGATTGGGAAGTATATTGCTGATATGGTGCCAGATGGTTCCTGCCTGCAATTAGGCATTGGCGGCATGCCTAATGCAGTGGCCAGGAATCTGATGGATAAAAAAGATCTGGGTATCCATACGGAAATGATTTGTGATACCATGCTGGATCTGTATGAAGCCGGAGTAATAACCGGAGCCAAAAAGAATTTCATGCCGCGTAAATGGATCGCTTGTTTTGCCATGGGCACCAAACGTCTATATGATTTTATGAATGAAAACCCCATGGTAGAAATGTATGACTCAGAATGGGTAAACGACCCCCGGACCATTGCCCGCAATGACAATATCATATCTATAAATGCCACATTGGAAGTTGATTTGTCCGGGCAGTGTGCATCAGAGGCAATAGGCACCAGACAATATTCGGGCGCTGGCGGGCAAATGGATTTTACCGAAGGGGCCTGGCGTTCCAAAAATGGGAAAGCTTTTCTAGCCCTTTATTCAACCTATAAAGATAAGAATGGTGTTATGCATTCCAGTATTACACCAACTCTGACGCCGGGCTCTATGGTGACAACCACTCGTAATGATGTCCAGTATGTTGTCACTGAATATGGGGTGGCCTGGCTCAAGGGCTTTAACCTCCGGCAAAGGGTGAAGGATCTGGTTCGTATCGCTCATCCGGATTTCCGCGATCAGCTTATGGAAGAGGCTCGCAAGCTTAAATACATTAAATAGGATGTATTGCTTTGATAAGAAAGAGGGCAGTTAAACTGCCCTCTTTTCCCATGATGAATCAAGTATTCTTTTACAAATTGTGGCGGCAATACTTGAATTAATATATCATGGTTTTCAGGAGGCGTCGTATGAGTTTTAAAGATATAGGTTTAAAAATACAAATTGCCAGGGAAGAGAAAGGTTTAAGCCAGGAACAGCTGGCAAAAGCGATGGGATGCTCCCAATCGGCTCTTTCCAATTACGAAAAAGGCAAACGCAGGCTTTATTTGTCCCAGCTGGAGGTTTTGGCCAGGATACTCGACAAACCACTGGACTATTTCGTGGAATCCATTTCCCAAAAAAACAATGCCAGGGATTTTCCAGGAAAAGAAAGTTCCCGCCAAAAAATAGAGACCGCATTGGAAAAATTAGATGAAAAACAATTGCTGCAAGTCATTGATTATATAAACTATCTGCAATGGAACAGGACAGGGGGTTATTAGCATGGATTTTTCACTGAGTACCGAACAAAATGAAATAGTCTTATGGGCCCGGGAAATTGCCGGTAAAATTAAAAGCATTGCCTTCAACCCGGAGTTCTCCGCGGAACAATTTGATGGCAAAATTATCAGGCTTCTGGCCAGGAATAATCTGTTATGCCCTACCATTCCTCATGAATATGGGGGATTAGGAATGGACCGGTTCACCACTGCCCTGGTAATTGAAGAAATTGCGGTTGGTTTTCCCAGTGCCGCTGCCGTAGTGGATGCGACCATCCATGCTGCTGAACCAATTCTATTGGCCGGGTCCCGTAAACAAAAAGAAAAATACCTGCCTTTGCTGACCGGCAATAATGCCGGGATTGCTTCTTTTGCTTTAACCGAGGCCGCCGGGGGTTCCGATTTAACGATGCTGAAAACTATCGCAGCTAAAGATAATGGAGGGTTCGTTTTAAATGGCCGCAAGGATTGGGTGATCAATGTTGATCGGGCGGAATTTATGGCGGTGATCGGGGCTGTTGCCGAAAATAAGAGAAAATCTGCCCTGAGGGTTTTTATCGTGCCGCGGGCGGCCCAGGGCTTTTCTCTGGGAATTAAAAGGAGGACAATAGGGCTGGACCATTTATATATAGGCGAAGCCATATTCAATGATGCCTGTATTGACAAAGGCAATGTGATTAAAATTGATGAAGCGGGCAGCGGCTATTTATTGCTCACCCAGACCTTTGATCTGGGCCGGGCCATGGTAGGAGCAACTTCAGTTGGAATTGCCCGGGCTGCTTACGAAACTGCTCTGGATTATGCGGAAAATCGCTGGCAATTCGGTGCCGCTATCAGGAAGCATCAGGCCGTCGCTTTTGCTCTGGCCGAAATGGCGACAAAAATAGAAATGGCCAGGCTCATCACCTGGAAGGCGTGCTGGCTGATGGATCAAGGCGGTGATTATTCAGTGTCTTCTGCCATGGCCAAGATGGCGGCCAGCAATATAGCTCAGGAAGTTACGGCTCAGGCAGCTGATATACTGGGGGCGGCGGGCTGTGAAAAAGGATCTTTTATTGAACAGCTGGTGCGGGATGCCCGGGTCCTGACCACCATTGAAGGTACCAATAATATGCAAAAATTGGTTATATCTTCGCAGTTATAGGTGTTATTCATGCAATATATTATTATAGAGGAAAAATGTTCTTCCTGCGGTTTATGTGCCGATGTCTGCCCTGTTGAAGCGATTAATCAGATGGGACCCTATGCAATCGATGACCAGTTGTGTATCAAATGCGGGGTTTGTCTGGATGAATGCCCTAGTATGGCCATCAAGGTCATGGAGGAAGAGGGAGTCTAAGGTTCGGTGTCACCAGTCATCATCGCTTGCTTTTTCTGTAATGCCCAGCGGGTTTGCGGGCCGACTATACCATCTATTATCAGGCCATTATCGGCCTGGAATTTTTTCACCCCTGCCTCGGTCAGGGGGCCGAAATCTCCATCGGCTTTATATTTATAATAGCCAAATTTTTTAAGTATCAATTGGACCTCTTTCACATCAGAGCCCTTAAGTCCGGACTGTAAAAGTCTGCCGGTATAGGCCTGACCCAGAATGTTAACGGGCGTGCCCACGGGAGTCAAATCATATAGTTCGATCACTTCATTATTATACATGCGGACACAGCCATGACTGTAAGCCCGGCCTATTGATTTAGGATTATTGGTCCCATGTATGCCGTAACCCCCCCAGGGAATGCTCAGTCTCATCCATCTGACTCCGAAAGGTCCCCCGGGATTAAGAGATTTTTGAACTATTGACCAATTACCCAGAGGCGTGGGGGTGGATTTCTTGCCAACTCCAACTTTATAAACTTTGGGGGACTGGCCATTCTGGCTGAAGGTTAAACGCCGCTTGGAAATATCAATGCTGATCAGGGGCAAATCAGATTGATAGTCGGGTTGATAGGGCAGACTAAAGCTGGGAGTGGTTTTCAATTTTATCCATGTTTCAGGCCCGACGATGCCGTCGCCGACGAGAAAACGGGAATTTTGAAAGGCAATGACGGCTCTTTCCGTTGCTTCATCATATAAACCGTCAATTGGTCCGGAAAAAAAACCGATTTTTTTCAGGCTTACCTGCAGAGTTTCAATATCGGGGCCTTTCATGGGAACATTATCGCGGCGCAAAAAACGACTGGCATATATCATTTTTTCAAATCCTTGTCGGAGGAATTATTAATAATATTATATTAGGAGAAAATAGATTTAGTGACAAAACAGACAGTTAAAACTTCTCTGCCCGGGAGGCATGATATGAAAAAACAGCGTGCCCCAGAGTTGCACACTGTTTTTTAAAAACATGACGTTCATATTTTCATAAGTAACAATTTATAAAAAACCTTGACACTTTATACTGACATTAAGCCAACTGCAAGTCAAGAGTGCAATAGTAATTTTATCACTGGATATGATAAATTTATCTTAAATCACCAGAATCGTATATAAGAGTTCGAAATGACAAAAAACTAGTCTTTTATTTATGATTAAGAAATTCTATGATTGTAGTAATTAGTAAGGGCCTGTATAAATTACCTTAACAGGCGTTTTTTACTTATAATTTAAAAGGAGAGTGATCGGTTCAATGAAGCTTATTAGCTGGAAGAGGACTTGGCAGGGGGGGTTGTTAAGCCTGCCTTTGCTTGCGCTTTCACCATCTTTGGCATTTGCGGGTGAAGCCAATCTCGTTTTGCCTCAATTGGAAGCTTCACAGGTGTCTTTGCTGATTATGGGTATGGTTGTTTGCGTCCTGGGAATGCTGTTTGGATTCTACCAGTATAAAAAGGTGGAAAAATATCAAGCCCATAAAAGCATGCTGGAAGTTGCCAACACCATATACGAGACCTGTAAGATTTATTTAATTCAGCAGGGTAAATTTCTTATAGCATTATTCCTTATTATAGGTCTGTGTATTGCCTTTTACTTTGGTTTCCTTTCTAAAATGCCCATCGGGTCAGTTTTATTCATCCTCATGTGGACGGTAATTGGTATTCTTGGCTCATACAGTGTCGCCTGGTATGGTATCCGCATGAATACTCTGGCCAACAGCCGGACAGCATTTTCCTCGCTGGAAAGAAAACCTCTTAAAGTATTGAACACAGCTTTGGATGCTGGCATGAGCATTGGTACTATGCTGGTTTGTGTTGAACTTATCATGATGCTGGTCATTTTAATTTTTGTCCCCCGGGAATTGGCGGGTGCCAGTTTTATTGGATTTGCCATTGGTGAATCACTGGGTGCCAGTGCCCTGCGTATTGCCGGCGGCATATTTACCAAGATTGCTGACATCGGTGCTGACCTGATGAAAATCGCCTTTGGCATCAAAGAAGATGATCCGAGAAATCCTGGGGTTATTGCTGATTGCACTGGCGATAATGCTGGTGATAGCGTCGGCCCAACTGCTGATGGTTTCGAAACATATGGGGTGACCGGGGTTGCCCTGGTTACTTTTATTGTTCTGGCTGTTGCGCCTGCACTGCAAACGATTCTGCTCACCTGGATATTTGTTATGCGTGTACTTCTGGTTATCACTTCGGTGGTTTCCTTCTACATTAATAAAGCTGTCAGCCAGGCAAGATTTGGCGATGCCGTTGACATGGACTTTGAGCAACCGCTGACCAGCCTTATTTGGATCACTTCTATTCTTTCCATTGTCAGCACCTTTGCAGTAAGTTACTATCTCCTGGGTCCCGGTGCGGGAACCGAGACAATGCTGACAGGTTTGTGGTGGGCCATGGCAACCATTATCAGTTTTGGTACCCTGGGGGCAGCCTTGATTCCCGAGTTTACTAAAATATTTACCAGTCCCAAATCGACCCATGTACTGGAAGTAGTGAAAGCCTCCAGAGAAGGAGGACCTTCGCTAAATATCCTGTCGGGTCTGGTGGCCGGTAATTTTAGCGCCTTCTGGATAGGCATGGTGTTTTTGGCCCTTATGTTTGGGGCTTATGTAGTCAGTGGATTTGGCTTGAGTGAAATCATGATTTATCCGTCGATATTCGCTTTTGGATTGGTGGCTTTTGGAATGATGGGAATGGGACCGGTAACAATTGCTGTTGACAGCTATGGACCGGTAACTGATAATGCACAATCCATTTATGAACTTTCTTTGATTGAAGAAATTCCTGGTATCGCAAAAGAAATCCAGAAAGATTTCGGTTTCAAACCTGATTTTGATAAGGGCAAATACTATCTGGAAGCCAATGACGGTGCGGGTAATACCTTTAAAGCTACTGCCAAACCGGTATTGATTGGTACTGCTGTAGTGGGTGCCACCATCATGATCTTCTCTATCATTCTGGTTATCGAGGGCGTTTTGGAGGTTAACCCCATAACTATTCTTAATATGTTAAACCCCTATACGATTTTAGGATTTATTGCCGGGGGTGCTGTTATTTATTGGTTTACCGGGGCATCTACCCAGGCGGTTACTACCGGAGCATATCGGGCAGTCCAGTTTATTAAAAACAATATTAATCTGGATGAAGATTCTGATGCTAAAGCTAATATGGAAAATTCTAAAGAAGTGGTTAAAATTTGTACCCAGTATGCACAAAGCGGCATGATCAACATCTTTATTGTGATTTTCTCCTTTGCGCTGGCTTTTGCGCTGCTGTCGGCCCCTAAGACCGGAAACGCCCAGGTGGCTTTCTTTATCTCCTATCTCATCGCTATTGCAGTATTTGGCTTATTCCAGGCGGTATTCATGGCTAACGCCGGCGGTGCCTGGGATAATGCAAAAAAGGTAGTTGAAGTTGATCTGCAGGAAAAAGGTACGCCCTTACATGAAGCATCAGTGGTAGGAGATACCGTTGGGGATCCTTTTAAGGATACTTCCTCGGTAGCCTTAAACCCCATCATCAAGTTTACAACTCTTTTTGGTTTATTGGCTATGGAGATTTCCATCTCCGAGGCATTCAGGGATGTTGCGCCTTTCGTTGGCATTGTGTTCTTTGCCATTGCATTGATATTTGTATGGCGCTCTTTCTATGCCATGAGGATCCCGGAAGAAAAATAAAAACAAGCAGTTGTGGGGGAGCGTATCAGGTTTTATCTGGTACGCTTTTCCCATTTTGAAAACGAGAAAGAAAGGGATTGAAGCTGGATAAAAAAATGATATTTTACGATTAGTGAATAGTTTATCAAAACCCGAGGGGTTTTTTTTGATATTATAATAAGAGAAGCTTTTGTATTTCTAAATAATGCAATTTTATTCGCGGTAATTATACATTATTTTTAGACTTCGTCCTTGGTAAAAGCTATTTAGAATTTGGGGGAGGATCCTAACATGGCTAATATACCAAGTCATGAATCTTTATGTCCCTGTGGCAGCAATAAACCCTATAATCAATGCTGTGGGGCGGCCGAAAGCGGCGTTATTCTTCATTTCGCCAAAGGCAGAAAAAACAAATATAATAGTCTGATCGATAATGCGGTAGGGGAACTTGCTGATTATGCCAGACAATACTTTTATAATTGGGAATCGGCAGCCTACAGCCGGTTTACTTCTTATGCCCAGGATCATCATATAGATGAGGAGTTTGTCCCCCTTTTCCGCGAATGGTTCATAATCAATTTTCGTTTTCAAAAAGATGTATCCCCCATTATCGATTTTTATCTGGCAGAAAACGATGAAAAATTGGACAAAAAATATATTCCCATCTTTCAAGCTTTGAAAGAATCATATTTGTCCATTTATCGGATCCTGTGGATAAAGAATAATACACTGGCTGTCCGTGATATATTGACCAGTCGGGAGTTCATCCTGGAAAAAGATATGGGCTCATTAAACCGTATTCTCCAGGAAGGTCTGTTGTTATTTGCGCGCATAGCAAATATCGGCAATACGGCTGTTATAGTCGGGAAACCCCGGGCCACATTTTCCGAGAATCGGCATTATTTATATGAAGAAATAAACTCCATAAGGGCAGAGGAAGGAATAGCCGATCCAGCGTGTTTTCAAAAGGAATTTGCCGAAGTTGCCTGTGGGCTGATGATGGATTTGAAAAAGGGGATCAAAAAGAATCGGTTAAAATCGCGTACTTTAAGTTTTACGGTTTATGATAGTGACCGATTTCGACAAAAGTTACTGGACAGCCTGGAATTTGCATTATTGGAAAAACGGGATAATTTGTACAAATTTACCTGGAATAATAAAAATGCCTCATTTACCCGCCTTTATTTAACGGAAAAAAACCTGATAGTTTCCGCCGATGAATTGAATGATTTGATTAATATCGCCCAGAGGATAAGTTTAATATGGGAGGAACTTTCGAATTCTCAATCAGCGGAGTGGCTGGATGGCTATAGCTTTTCTTCGGAACAGGAGGCCGAAGAAATATTAGTAGAAGTGATGCACGACAAGTATTACGAAGAATGGATCAACACGCCCCATCTGGAACTGGAAGAACGGACCCCTTTGCAAGCTATAAAAGATACCCGGGGCAGGATACTGCTGGAAGGCTTGCTCAGTGAACTGGAGACTATTGAGCTTCTGGCCCGCAGTCGGGGGGAGTACTATTTCCCCACTGCCGTCATCCGTACCAGGCTTAATCTGGACCGAGAAGGGATCTCCAGGGAAATGATGCAGCCGGAAGCGATTGTATTACAGGCCAGAAGACATAGAACCACCCAGGAATTGAGCAATTTTGTCACCGTTTATAACTGGGTCAATGAAGAGGTTCGCAATGTGGCTGTCGCTGCTTTTGATTTTTACAGTAAAAATTCGCCGGATAAGGAAATGCTGGGCTGGATACTTTTTATCTGGAACGAATTCAGCAAGATATACCGGCCGAAAATATCACAGACCCGCGAATGGCTGGCTTCCCTGGAGTACAGCTATTGGAATTTGAAAGGTCAGAAGATCAATTTTGCTCAGGTAGCCAAAAAATTTAACGTTTCCACCGGCCTGGTCAGTAAAAAGGCGCAATTGATCATACGTCACTTTCAGAATATCCCCCTGGATTTTAATGTCGAATTGGTTACTTATCCCTATTGGAATGAAATCAACAACCGGGAAAAAATAAGGGCTTATGAGGAAGTGAAACAGCATTTAAAACTTTTCTCCTATTCTGTGAAAGAAGAGTGGGGGCATACAGAACAACAAGTCCATGAGGATTTCTATGACAATATCAATACAGCCGGCAAATTCTGGGATGAAAGCAATAAAAAAATTTATGGACAGTTTTATCAGCAGTATTATGAGCTTGATTGTCAGAATAATAACAGCAGCACCATTGCCAACCTGTTCTGGGAAAGTCAGGGGAAAAGATTCCCCGGCAGTTTAAAAACCGCCGCTTTCAATCTGATGACCAGCTATGTTGGTGCCTATAAAATAAAACCAACCGGCAGAAATGAATTGATTTTTGAAGATTATTTTACCGGCAAACAGTATAATGCTCAGGGTAATTTTGGTGTCAATGTACATCAAAGTATTGTGCCGGGCATGATCAGCATTACCCGCCTGCTTCCTCTGGAGGCAAATAGTATGTGGGTGGAAGAGCCTATGTTCATTGTGATGCCTGATATGCAGGACCTGTTTGAAAAAAACTATCAGATGTTGATGGAAAGGTTAAATCCTTTTGACATTACTGATATCGTTTATCTTAAAACCAGGGGTAAGAATATTTTGAAAGCCAATATAATGGCAGTAGACGACCTGGAGCAGAACGCCGTCCATTTAGCCAAACAGCCATTACAAATGAAATGGCAGATTGCCAGTGTGATGCATAGTGAATTGATGCTGGATCTGCTTTATCAATGTAAAAATTTCCGCCTATTGCACAGTGATCGGGAGCGGGCATGCTTCATCTGGATGATTAATGATCAGGGGAAGAGCTATCAATGGGGATACCTGATTATTGAACAGGGTTATTTACTAATATCGATGCCTCCGGGGAAGGATATAAACCGATTTATTAAAGATATCCGCCGTACAGTGAAAAGTGCAGATATTGTAGTAGCTTTCCGTCCTTTTAAATCCAGTATCAAAACATTAAAAGCGGTTGAAAACTTATTTATAGCCGATCTGGCTGAGTTTTTCCACAATAATCCTGATTTATCCCTTAATCTCCTGCGCCAGGATGTTTTAGATGACGAAGATTTGGAATGGGAACAGGGAATTTTTCTTTTGAAACTGGGGAATTTGCTGATGGAGCATTTACACGAAACCAATAAATCCCTCCGCTAAGCAACGAAAGAATGCGTATATCACTTGACGAAGGGGTTTTAATTATTTATTCTTATATATTGAAGGGATTCCTGCGAGAAACACCTCGGCTTGAGCCGTGGTGTTGTATTTTTTATCAAAGTAGGGTAGATTTTTTTAAGGATAAATTATACATTCCGGGAATATTGGTTACAATTGTATAAGTATGAATTAACCAGTAATTATTAGTTGGGAGGAGCATAAATGGAAGCCAGATTAGAAAAAATAGAAGCAAGCGAAGCCCATATTCAAATATCGGTTGACGCAGACAAAATGGAGGAAGGATTTGAATATGCCTATCGCAAAATCGTCAAAGAAGTATCAATACCAGGATTTCGCCGGGGACGGGTCCCGCGTCAATTACTGGAAGCTCATTATGGCAAAGAGGTACTTTTCCAGGATGCTTTGGAATATATCGTGCCTTTAGCTTATGAAGAAGCATTGACAATGGTGGACATTGAACCTATTGCTCAGCCCGAATTTGATATTGAAGATCTAAATCCGGGGGAAGAATTCGTATTTAAAGCTATTGTGGCCGTAAAACCCGAAATCAAATTAGGCGATTTTGCCGGTCTGGAAATAACTATCCCCTTCTTTGATGTGAGTGAATCGGAAGTGGAATACCAGCTGGAGGAAATGCGGCAGCGTTATGCAGTGGTTGAGGAAAAAACAGATGACGAGCCTGCACTGCTGGGAGACACGGTTACAATTGATTTTGAAGGCTTCCTGAATGAAGTGCCTTTTCCCGGGGGGAAAGATGAAGATTATCCGCTGGAATTAGGTTCAGATACTTTCATACCCGGGTTTGAACAGCAATTGGTGGGAGTAAAACTGGGCGAAACCAAAGAGGTGGAAGTAGTATTCCCCGAGGAATATCATGCTGAAGATCTGGCTGGCCAGCAGGCAGTATTCCAGGTTCTGGTCAAAAAGATCACTACCAAAAGGGTGAGGGAATTAAACGATGAATTTGCTCAGGAAGTCAGCGAATTTGACACCATCGAGGAATTAAAAAACGATATTAAAAAAGGTCTGGAAACCGTCCGTGATAATCAAAAAAAGGAAATGATCCATCAGACTGCTATCGAAAAGGCAGTGGAAAGATGTGAGATCGAGCTGCCCAAAGCCGTCATCGATGCCCAGACGGAAAGGATGATGGCCCAATTGGAACAAAGGATGGCATCACAGGGAATCAGTCTGGAACAATATTTTTCTATAACCAACAGCGATCCGGAAAGCTTTGCCGAGAGTATCCGGCCGGAAGCGGAGAAAATTGCCCAGGGTAACTTCATGCTGGAGAAAATTGTTGAGGAAAAAGGTTTTGAAATAACCGATGAAGAAATAGATAAATATATAGATGATGTTGCCACGGGTATGGGAATGGAAATTGAAGCTGCCCGGGAAAGACTCCAGGGTTCAATGGATAATATCAAGATGGGTTTAAAAGTTGAAAAAGCTATTGAATATCTGGTGGAACTGGCAACGATAACAGAACAAAGCGAAAAAGCTGATAATCAGACGGAAGATGAAGAGACGGAAACCGTATCGCTGGAAGAGGAAGAATCGCAAGTGGAATCAGAAGTGGAAAAAGAATAAAATATTAGTAAGCGAGTATAGTTTTGAATAAGAGGTGAATAATCATGTCATATTTGGTACCAATGGTAGTTGAACAAACCAGCAGGGGAGAACGTTCCTACGATATTTATTCCCGTTTATTAAAAGACAGGATCATTTTTTTGGGTAGTGCTATTGATGATACGGTAGCTAATCTGGTGATTGCTCAATTATTGTTTTTAGAAGCAGAAGATCCCGATAAGGATATATCTTTATATATAAACAGCCCCGGCGGATCCATCAGCGCCGGAATGGCGATATTTGATACGGTCCAGTATATAAGGCCGGATGTTGCAACGATTTGTGTCGGTCTGGCTGCCAGCATGGGGGCATTTCTTTTGGCGGCCGGGAAAAAGGGCAAAAGATTTGCATTGCCTAATGCTGAAATAATGATCCATCAACCGCTGGGAGGCACTCAGGGACAGGCAACTGACATAGAGATCCACGCCCGCAGGATCGTCAATATGAAGGAATCTTTAAATCGGATTCTAAGTGAAAGGACCGGGCAAAAGCTGGAAAGGATTAAAGCAGATACAGAAAGGGATTATTTTATGACTGCTCTTGAGGCTAAAGAGTATGGTATCATAGATGAAGTGATTACTCAGCCTAAAAAAGCAACTACTAAAAAGTAAGCCCCTGAAAAGAGGTGTAATATGAATAAGTATGGAGAAGACAGAGGACAATTAAAATGTTCCTTTTGCGGCAAGACCCAGGAACAAGTTAAAAAATTGGTGGCCGGGCCCGGTGTCTATATTTGTGATGAATGTATAGAACTGTGTAATGAGATCATTGAAGAAGAATTAGCTGATGATCTGGGCTTTGAATTGGGGGATATACCTAAACCGCAGGATATAAGGGATATTCTCAATGATTATGTTATTGGTCAGGATAAAGCCAAAAAGAGCCTTTCGGTTGCAGTATATAATCATTACAAACGAATCAACCTGGGGATGAAACTCGATGATGTGGAACTGCAAAAAAGCAATATCATGATGCTGGGGCCAACGGGCAGCGGCAAGACATTGCTGGCACAGACTCTGGCGCGTATCCTTAACGTGCCTTTTGCCATTGCTGATGCTACATCCCTTACTGAAGCCGGGTATGTGGGGGAAGATGTTGAAAACATCCTTTTAAAATTGATTCAGTCGGCTGATTATGATATAGAAAAAGCAGAAAAAGGCATTGTATATATTGATGAAATAGATAAGATTGCCCGCAAGACCGATAATCCCAGTATTACCAGGGATGTTTCCGGTGAAGGAGTGCAGCAGGCATTATTGAAAATTCTGGAGGGGACTGTTGCCAGTGTGCCGCCTCAGGGTGGCAGGAAGCATCCGCACCAGGAGTTTATTCAGATCGATACCAGCAATATTCTTTTCATTTGCGGCGGTGCCTTTGAAGGCATAGATAAAATCATACAAAACCGTATTGGGCAAACCCTGATGGGCTTTGGCGCGGATATCAAAGTCCGTGATGAAAAGAAAATTGGGGAGATATTGGATATGATATTACCCCAGGACCTGCTTAAATATGGCTTGATCCCGGAATTTGTCGGCAGGGTTCCCATTATTGCCACCCTAGAAGCCCTGGAGATAGACGCTTTGATACAAATCCTGACCGAACCAAAAAATGCACTGGTCAAACAGTATAAAAAGCTTTTCGAATTGGATGGGGTTGATCTGGAATTCATGGATGAAGCCTTGCAGGCCATTGCCGAAGAAGCTATACAGCGCAATACAGGTGCCCGCGGATTAAGAGCCATAATTGAAGACATCATGCTGGAAGTGATGTACGAAGTCCCATCCCGCCTGGATGTAACTAAAGTCGTTGTTACCAGGGATGTGATCTTGAAAAAAGACAAACCGCTATTGGTCACTGTTGATGCCAAAAGAAAAGTTAATTAGATTACGGCAGGGGATACGGCTAGATAAATAAGAAGTTACAACCGGCAGAATAAAGAAGTTAAGGGCATATTCAAATCAGAGTATGTCCTTATTTTTATGACTGCAAATCGACGTTCTTGGAAAAGGTAGTTTAAAATGACTTATTTTACAGTTTGTTTTTCCTTATTCACTGGAGCTATACGGGAATAATAAAGATAAAGATCCTGAGGAAGGAACAAACATGAACAGTATTTTTACGCAATACGCCGGACTTTTTTATTTGATCCAATTAGTGTTCACTATTATTATCGGAGTCTATTTCTGGACACTGCTGAAGAATCAGCAATCGCGAAAAATCGTTGCCGGGAGGGAATCTGAAAAAGAGATCCTCAAGCTTAAACAGATGCGCAGTATAAAATTGACTGAACCGCTGTCAAGTCTGACCAGACCGGCCAGCCTGGATGATGTTATCGGACAGGAAGAGGGTATCGATATGCTGCGTTCTGCCCTGTGCCATGCCAACCCCCAGCATGTTATCATTTATGGTCCCCCGGGGATAGGTAAGACGGCAGCAGCCCGACTGGTTCTGGAGGAAGCTAAAAAAAACCCTCTCTCTCCTTTTAAAACAGAAGCTAAATTTGTAGAGGTGGATGCTACCATTTGTCGTTTTGATGAACGTAATATTGCTGACCCTCTTATCGGCTCAGTCCATGACCCTATTTATCAAGGGGCAGGAGCAATGGGTACTGCAGGCATACCCCAGCCGAAACCGGGTGCTTGCACCAAAGCACATGGAGGTGTCCTGTTTATTGATGAAATTGGGGAACTTCACCCTTTGCAAATGAATAAGCTTTTAAAGGTTCTGGAAGATCGCAAAGTGTTACTGGAGAGTGCTTACTTCAGTGAAAATGATCGCAGTATGCCCGGGCATATCTATGATATTTTCATGAATGGGCTCCCGGCGGATTTCCGTTTAGTAGGGGCAACCACAAAAACGCCGGATGAACTGCCCCCTGCTTTAAGATCCCGTTGCCTGGAAATATTTTTTTCACCATTAAAACACGAAAATATTTATCAGATTGCCCAAAATGCAGTCAACAAAATAGAGTATAAAATTGACGAAAGGACACTGAATGAGGTTACCAGATATGCCGGCAATGGCCGGGAGGCAGTAAATATAATTCAGCTGGCCGCTGGAATCGCCCAAATGATAAACAGCCAATATATTTCTCTGGATATCATTGAAAAAGTTGTTAATAATGGACGCTTCAGTCCCCGTCGTGAAATAAAACCCCAGAAGCAGCCTCAAATTGGAATCGTTAACGGTTTGGCGGTTCATGGCCCCAGCAGCGGGACATTGCTGGAAGTGGAATCGACTGCTTTCCCGGTCAAAGCCGGGCAGGGCAAGTGGACAGTGACCGGGGTAGTGGAAGAAGAGCAAATGGGGGGCGGGGAACATAAATTTACTCGAAAAAGTATGGCTAAAGGGGCAGTAGAAAATGTATTGACAGTTTTAAAAGCTTTTCATAGTATAGATGTTACTGATTTCGATATCCATTTGAACTTCCCTGGGGGTATTCCCGTTGATGGTCCCTCAGCAGGGATCAGTATTGCCACTTCCATTTATTCTGCCGTCAATCGGCGTCCGGTAGATAACCTCCTGGCTATGACGGGGGAGATTTCAGTACACGGAGCAGTCAAACCTGTTGGGGGTGTCATCAATAAGGTGGAAGCAGCAAGGCGGGCAGGTATTAAAAAGGTTTTGATCCCCCGGGAAAACTGGCTGTCAATGTTTGCGGCCTATTCTGATATAGAAGTGGTCACAGTTGACAGCCTGCACGAAGTATTGGACTGTGCCTTTGTGGGAGAATAATATTCAATCGCATTATGAGCTTGATTAGTGGTAAATAAGACACAACTGGACAAATTTGCATTATAATCATGTAAAGGCGATAAATGATTTAGGAGGTGTACAGCAAAATGATTCAGGAAAAAGAGATTGTTTATCGTGAAATTCCGCTGCTTCCTTTAAGGGGAATGCTAGTTTTTCCATATACAGTGATTCATTTGGATGTGGGCAGGAAAAAATCCATCAATGCCATTGAAGAAGCCATGCTGGAAGGCAAAGAAATATTTTTGACCAGTCAGAAAGAGGCTCAGACCGACGACCCGGAAGAAACAGATATTTATTTTATTGGTACAGTTGCCGAGATACGGCAGATATTGAAAATGCCGGGGGGAACCATGCGGGTTCTGGTAGAAGGGCTGTACCGGGCAGAAATAAAAGAGTTTTTCGAAAACGAACCATATATAAAAGTTAAAATCCAGCCTTTTATCGATGAAATAACAGAAAAAAATGCCCAGGTGGAGGCTTTGATGAGAACCCTGGTATCCCAGTTTGAGCAATATGTGCGCATGGGGAAAAAGATACCTCCGGAAACGGTTGTTTCTGTTGTGGGTATTCAGGAACCGGGGAGACTGGCCGATGTGGTTTCTTCACATCTGACTTTAAGAATCGAAGAAAAACAAAAGATACTGGAAGCCATCGATATCCAGCAGCGTTTAACTTATTTATGTGAATTGCTGGCTAAAGAAATGGAAGTTCTGGAGTTGGAACGCAAAATCAATATGCGGGTCCGCAAACAAATGGAGAAAACCCAGAAAGAATATTATCTGCGTGAACAGATGAAGGCCATCCAAAAAGAACTGGGGGAAAAAGACGAACACCTGAACGAAGTGGAAGAAATAAAGGAACGGATACTGGAGGCTAACCTGCCCAAGGAAGCGGAAGAAAAAGCTTTCAAAGAATTAGAGCGGCTGGAGAAAATGCCCCCCATGGTGGCGGAAGCAGTTGTAGTAAGGACCTATCTGGACTGGATTTTATCACTGCCCTGGTCTGCTGAGACCAGAGATCGGCTGGATCTGAAGATGGCTGAAGCCATACTTAATGAGGATCACTATGGATTGGAAAAACCCAAGGAAAGGATCCTGGAGTATTTAGCCATCAGGAAATTGGCCAGAAAGATGAAAGGTCCCATACTGTGTCTGGTTGGTCCCCCTGGGGTAGGTAAAACTTCCCTGGGTAAATCAGTGGCCCGTTCTCTGGGGCGCAAATTTGTCCGGATGTCTTTGGGGGGGATCAGGGATGAGGCAGAAATCCGCGGACATCGGCGAACCTATGTAGGTTCGATGCCGGGACGGGTTTTACAGGGTATGAAACAAGCCGGTTCAAAAAACCCGGTATTCCTATTCGATGAAATAGACAAGATGACAATGGATTTCAGAGGCGACCCGGCCTCAGCACTGCTGGAGGTCCTGGATCCTGAACAGAATTATACTTTCAGTGACCACTATCTGGAGATTCCCTTTGATTTATCCAAGGTTATGTTTATCACTACGGCCAACTCTACGTATAATATTCCCCGGCCCCTGTTGGACCGCATGGAAATAATAGAATTATCAGGATATACGGAGGAAGATAAGGTCCATATTGCTAAGGATTATCTGATTCCCAAACAGATAAAGGAACATGGATTAAAAGAGGACCACATTTCATTTTCGGAAGGTGCCATCAGAAAAATAATCCGTGAATACACCCGGGAAGCAGGAGTCAGGAATCTGGAAAGACAGATAGCTTCTATTTGCCGTAAAGTAGCACGTTTGGTGGTGGAAGACAAAAACACTTTTGTCAGTGTAACGGGAAATAGTATCAATAAATATCTGGGAGCGGAACGTTTTCGCTACGGTGTAGCCGAAAAAGAAAGCCAGGTGGGAGTTGCCACTGGCCTGGCCTGGACTGAATCCGGCGGTGATATCCTATCAATCGAAGTTGCCTTGATAAAAGGAAAGGGCGGATTGACCCTGACAGGAAAACTGGGTGATGTTATGAAGGAATCAGCTCAGGCAGCATTAACTTATATCCGCTCCCGAGGCGATGAACTGGGCATAAAAGAGGATATGCAGGAGAAGCATGATGTCCATGTTCATGTTCCCGAAGGCGCGATACCTAAAGATGGACCTTCGGCAGGTATCACTCTGGCCACTGCCCTGGCATCGGCTTTAACCGGCACACCGGTCAGAAATGATATCGCCATGACCGGTGAAATCACTTTAAGAGGAAGAGTGCTGCCCATAGGGGGAGTGAAAGAAAAAGTACTCGCTGCGCATCGGGCCGGGATCAAAACTATAATTTTACCGGAAGAAAATAAAAAGGATTTAAACGAAATCCCGGCCAATGTCAGAAGAAAGATGCGTTTCATTCTGGTCAGCCATATGGATGAAGTTTTGGCCGAAACATTAAAAGCTGAAAGTTCTCATTGAATAAACTTAATATAAATAAGAAAAAAGCATGTCATAAATGACATGCTTTTGATTAAAAAGGCTGTGAAAAGATGCTGGTGATTAAAAAGGCTGAATACATAGGTTCTTTTGTAGAAATGAAGCAGCTGCCTCCGGGTCTGTTGCCGGAAGTAGCCCTGATGGGTAGATCCAATGTGGGCAAATCATCCCTGATAAATAAAACTGTTAATCGCAAGAAATTGGCCAAATCCAGTTCCACCCCGGGCAAAACCCAGACCATCAATTATTATTTGCTCAATGAGGCTCTTTATCTGGTGGATCTGCCCGGCTATGGTTATGCCAAAGTATCTAAAACCCAGAGACGGCAATGGCAAAAAATGATTGAAAGATATATTAAGGAACGGCAGCAGCTAAAAGGAGTGATCCTTTTGCTGGATATCCGCCATGAACCGGGTGAAAGTGACATATTAATGAAGGATTGGCTGAACCAGCTGGGCATTCCCCTGCTGGCCATTGCCACAAAAGCCGATAAGATTTCCCGGGGAGCGCGAAGCAAACATACCAGCATCATACGTAAAAAGCTGGAATTGCCGGATGATCCCCTGTGTTTTTCTGCCGAAACCGGTGAAGGGGTGGGAGATGTCCTCACCGCATTGGAAGAGATCCTGGCTTTATAGAGCGGGCATTTGTTGGATACGGTCCTTTATATAGCCCAGTATGTTTTCCATTTCTTTAAATTCATCAGCAATGGCCTGGGAAATGAAGCTTTCTAATAAAGCCAGGATTCTATCTTTTCCCCCTGGTTCAGATAATACCTGGTCAGGTGTCAGACCATCCAGATCCACCAGCGGCGCATATAACCAGCGTTCTGTCTCCAGATCCATCAGGATTAAAAACCATAGACGCAGATCGTCCGGTGAAACGGTATCAGCCAGTTTACTGTGGACCATTTGTTTTTCCACTTTGCCGATGGCATCCTGAATCATTTGCTCCATTTCATCAAGGTCTTCCAGAAAATCGGCGCTGAAAAGGACTGTATCCTGGCCAATGGCTATGCGGCGGTATTGATTTTTGTCTTCTGCTGGTTTATACCAGTCAAAACCTTCGGCGTGAAAGGCCAGTTGATAATCAGCGGATAATATCCCGGCCAGCAAAGGCTCTTTTACCTGGTCTGTTACAGGGAATTTATACAGTTCCTGCAGGCGGATGAGATTTTTTTGGTAGGCATGATCAAAGAATCCCAGTATTATTTCACCGCGGTCCTTAAACAATTGGGGGAAGGGTTTTTTATTCAGTTCCTGCCAGTGTTCAACATGGCGGCGCAGGAAAAGTTCCTGATCCTCGCTGGCTTGCAAAACCAGAACCATACCGGAGAAAATATTATATCCCATCACTGTCACGATCCGGCCCAATAAAAAGATGCGCGGGGTAATCTCAGTATCCCAGGGCTCTTTTAATAAGATTTCATAATCCCTTCCACTGAACAGATCTGTTATGAGCAGCAGATTATCCTGGGATTCTTTTACGCAGTAAATAGAAAGATATGATTCATTCAAAGATTGCAGAATGTCCTTTAAGACCGATGGCAAAACAACACTTGCTTCGGTATAATTCTGACCAAGAGTTTTCCCGTCCTGAAACCGGTAATCAAACCAGAGCCAATCGGAAAAAATGGCTTCGTAATCCGGGGGGATATTAGTTTGATCGACATTATAGCGTAAAAAGAAATAGGCAGCATCCCGTCGGGCTTTTTTAATAGGGGAACTGTAAAATGCCTCCAGTTTCATTTTTGTCTCCGTCATCAATTGATTTGCTTTCATCCAGGGATCGGAACCCAATTCGATTACCTCCGCCAGGTCTGCACAGCAATTTTTATATTTTTTACCGCTGCCGCAGGGGCAGGGATCATTACGACCAATCTTATTACTCATAATAACCTCCTGATTTGATTTATGGATATATAATACACCATACCGGGGGAAATGATTAGAATCATTGTTTTTTTATTAACTAAAAAACATGGAAATGATAGTATTTAAGAAGATGACTTGCTATCAACAGATGATTTTAAGTAGAATTTAGCTTATAACTAAGGTATTAGGATGCGTCCTGGAATTTTTAGGAGGTTTTTTATATGTTGGAAGGAAGTTCTATTCCCCGAGTTTATGACCCGGATCAGGTGGAAAAAAAGTGGTACAAATTGTGGAAAGAGAATAATTATTTTGCTCCGGTCAGTGATCATGCCCGGCAGCCTTTTTCCATCGTCATGCCGCCGCCTAATGTAACCGGTTCACTGCACCTGGGCCATGCACTGGATAATACCTTGCAGGATATACTGACCCGCTGGCGGCGTATGCAGGGTTATAATACCTTATGGCTGCCGGGAACGGATCATGCAGGGATAGCCACCCAGGCCAGGGTCGAAGAAGCTCTGGCTCAGGAGGGGCTTTCCAAAAATGATCTGGGCAGGGAAAAGTTTATCGAGCGGGTCTGGGAATGGAAAAAACTATATGGCGGCCGTATAACCGAGCAATTGAGTCTGATGGGATCTTCCTGTGATTGGAGCCGGGAGAGATTCACTATGGATGAAGGATGTTCCCGGGCAGTACGGGAGGCCTTTGTCAATATGTATGACCGGGGCTTGATCTATAAAGGAGATTATATAATTAACTGGTGCCCCAGATGCAATACCGCCATTTCGGATATTGAGGTGGAACACCAGGATAGTGACGGGCATTTATGGCATATAAAATATCCCGTCAAAGGTTCCCATGAATTTTTGGTGGTAGTTACTACCCGCCCGGAGACCATGCTGGGGGACACCGGGGTGGCAGTCCACCCTGCTGATGATAGATACCAGGACCTGATAGGCGGGGAAGTGGTATTGCCTCTGGTCAATCGTGTCATACCAGTTTTCGCTGATGAATATGTCGATCGCGATTTTGGAACCGGGGCGGTGAAAGTAACTCCAGCTCATGATATTAACGATTTTGAAATGGGTGCCCGCCATGGTCTTGCAACCGTCAGCGTTATTGACAATCAGGCCATAATGAACGATAACGCTGGTAAATACAAAGGCCTGGACCGTTATGAATGCCGCCGGCAGGTAATCAGCGATTTGGCTGCTCAGGGGTTTTTACTGCAGACGGAAGATCACCGGCATTCGGTAGGCCATTGTCAAAGATGTGATACGGTCATTGAACCACTGATTTCGGAACAGTGGTTTGTTAAGATGAAACCCCTGGCTGAACCGGCCATTCGCAAGGTCATGGAGGGTGAAATTAAATTTGTTCCGGATCGTTTTACTAAAATCTATACTAACTGGATGGAGGGCATCCGGGACTGGTGCATCTCCCGGCAGTTGTGGTGGGGACACCGGATACCGGTTTGGTATTGTGAAGATTGCCCGGAAGTGATCTGCAGCAAAACTGACCCTGCTCAGTGTCCAGCTTGCGGGTCCGGACAATTGCGGCAGGATGAAGATGTTTTGGACACCTGGTTCAGCAGTGCCCTGTGGCCTTTTTCGACCCTGGGGTGGCCAGAATCCACTGATGATCTGGAGTATTTTTATCCCACCAGTGTGCTGGTAACGGGCCGGGATATTATTTTCTTCTGGGTGGCCAGAATGATTTTTTCCGGTCTTGAGCATACCGGCAAAGTTCCTTTTCATGAAGTGAATATACATGGCTTGATTTTGGACGGTCAGGGGCGCAAGATGAGCAAATCCCTGGATAATGGCATTGACCCCATTGAGGTGATCGATAAATATGGGGCCGATACTTTAAGGTTTTCCCTGATAACCGGGGTAACTCCGGGCAATGACATAAGATTTTACTGGGACAAAGTAGAAAATACCAGAAACTTTGCCAATAAAATATGGAATGCTTCTCGTTTTGTCATGATGAATTTGGATGGATATGAAACCATCGCAATAAATGACGGAGAATTGACCCTGGCTGATCGCTGGCTTATTGCCTCCCTCAATGAAAAGATAGAGCTGGTCACCCGGCTGATGGAGAAATATGATCTGGGGGAAGCCGGTAGAAACCTCTACGAATTGATCTGGGATGATTTCTGCGATTGGTATATAGAATTGGCTAAACCCCGCTTATTTGCTCCGGAAGGATCACGGGAAAAGCTGATAATACAAAATCTGCTCAATATCATCCTGGCTAAAATACTGAAGCTACTGCATCCCTTCATGCCTTTTATAACTGAGGAGATATACCAGAACCTGCCCGGGCATGGTGAAACCATCATGCTGGAACGGTGGCCTGAGCCTGTTAAACTGGAAAAAGCTGATGAAGCAATACTTGATATGCAGAGCATTATGAGTATTATAAGAGCGATCCGTAATATAAGGGCTGAGTTTAACATCAACCCCGGACAGGCTATAAAAGTTCAATTGCTGGTCAGGGAAGCCCGGCAGCTTTCCATGCTGGTGGACAATCTGTCATATATCAGGGAGATGGCCAATGTCAGTGAGATTACTGCGGGGCAGGAACTGGCCCGAGTTCCCCAGGCTGTATCAGCTATTACTGCTGCTGCGGAGATCTATGTCCCTCTGGAAGGAATCATCGATGTAGATAAAGAACTGGTCAGGCTTAACAAGGAGCTGCAAAGTACTTTAAAGGATATCGAAAAATCGGAAGCCAAGCTGAATAATGAACAGTTTTTATCCCGGGCGCCCCAGGAAGTTATCAGCAAAGAAAAAGCCAAAGTAGAGGAAGGCAATATAAAGAAAGAAGGTATTATCAAACGTCTGCAGATATTACAAAGTTAATCGAAGCATATCTGGGTGATTTATTGCTTTTAGGCAGTAAACCAGGGCTGGATACTACCCGGGCATTGCTTAAAGAGATGGGGGATCCCCAGGAGCAAATAGACTATATTCATGTGGGAGGGACCAATGGAAAAGGGTCCGTTTCTTCCATTATTGCTGGTATACTTGCCAAAGCCGGCTATAAGACGGGGCGTTACTCCTCACCCCATCTTGTTTCCTATTGTGAAAGATTTACTATCGATGATGTGCCCATAACTCCGCAGGAATTGAAAGGTTATCTGGATCTGGTGGAAGCCAGGAGCCTGATAATACAGGAAAAAGGCTGGCCCCACCCCACCGAATTTGAGGTGCTTACGGCGGTGGCTTTTCAATACTTTCGCGATCGGAATGTAGACATTGCTGTTTTGGAAGTTGGTATGGGGGGGATTTATGATTCGACCAATGTCATTACTCCTCTGGTAGCAGTTATTACCTCTATAAGTTGCGATCATACATCCTTTTTGGGAGAAACCATCACCGAAATCGCCTGGAACAAAGCGGGGATAATAAAAAAAGGGGTGCCGGTGGTCATTGGCCCTATGGATGATGAAGCCCAAAAGGTTATAATAGATCAAGCCAGCAGGCTGGGCAGTCCTGTTATTTCCAGTCAGTCGAAGGCAGTGGAGGTGGTGGAAAATAGGGGAATAAATGGGCAGATGGTTAGCTTCCCTGGTCCCCGGGATGTACCGGCAACGGTTTATTTTTCATTGCCTGGTCACTATCAGCGGGATAATCTGGCGGCAGCCCTGACTGCCCTGGCCTGTCTTAAGGAACAGGGATATGAAATTTCCGAACGGGCCCTGCAGGAAGGTCCAGGCACTTTATCCATCAGCGGGCGGCTGCAGGTTTTGCAGGAAAACCCGCTGGTTATTGCTGACGCCGCCCATAATGAGGCGGGCAGCAAAGCACTGGCATACTCCCTGAAAGAAATTCTCCCCGGACGCTCCAAAGTGGTCGTTATAGGTATTGTTGATGATAAAGATGCCCCTGCCATCTTAATGTCCCTGGGTGAAGATACTAAAGCAGTCATCATCACCAGGCCGGCAGGTGAACGCAGCGAAAATTGGAACCGCGTAGTTAATAGCTGGCAGGAGCTGTTTCCAGATATTCGGGTCGAAGCAGAAGAAGATATTCACCGGGCCATTGCCCGGGGTTTAAGTTTAGTGACGGGGGATAATTATTTAGTTGTCACCGGATCTTTTTATGTTTTACGCCAGGCAGTCCAGCTTTTTTAAAGCAATCTCGGGGTCAATTAATCTGTTTTACCCCTTCTTCTTTCACTATCTTCCGAAGTCGCTTCCCGCTTTGAAAGAGTCAGAGTTCCCCCCCTTCATATTCAAGCAAGCTGATAAAAAAATAATAAGGAAGGCATTATCTTCAGCCCGCAGCTATAGAATTTAAAAGAAATGTTGCATGAAGGCAGGGGATATTTTGGCCATTTTTTATTTGCCGCCCCGGCAGCAGAAAATTTATTTGCTCCTGACAGAATTAGCCGGCACAATATGCGAGGCAAGTTTATCGCTGGAAAAATACATAACAGATCAAATCTTATCTGACCAGCATCTTGATTCATTGCGGGCGGTGAAAAGGCGGGGGGATAAAAACATGGATCTGGTATGGAAGGAAACCATCCGCCAGTTTGTACTCCCTTTTGATCCTGAAGATATCATTGCCCTGGCTTACCGTTTGCATCTGTCTTTAGAAATGATCACCCTAATAGGGGAAAAAACATATTTGTACCAGGCTTATATCCGGGAAGAAAAAGAATTGATGGCCATTATCACCGCACTGGAAAAGGCAGCAGGAGAAACATATCAATTGGTAACCAGCCTGCCCCGCATCAAAGCCCGCAGAAGACAAATGGGAAACAAATGTGAAATGATTAAAGCCTGTCGGGATCAGGGCCAATTAAATTATTTACAGGGTATGGCCGGTTTATACCGCCAGGAAAATTTGCCCCCCCTTCAGGCAATGGTCCAGATAGAAATTTACCGGACAGCCAGAGAGTCTCTCGATTGTTGTCATAATGTAAGTTTGGTAATCAGGGAGATGCTCATAAAATATGTTTAGCCTGGACTTGATCGTTATGGTCGTTTTGCTGGCTCTTCTTTTTGATTTCGTAAATGGATTTCATGATACAGCCAATGCGGTTGCTTCTGCTGTAGCCACAAAAGCACTGCCGCCGGGAGGGGCTGTTATTATGGCGGCATTGTTGAATTTTCTGGGCGCTGTTAGCGGGACTGCTGTGGCGGCAACCATAGGACAAAGTATTATAAGCCCCTATTTAATTGATCCTCCTGCATTGATTGCCGCCCTGGGGGGAGCGATCATGTGGAATCTATTGACCTGGTATCTGGGTTTGCCCAGCAGCTCTTCCCATAGTTTGATAGGGGGAATGACTGGCGGGGTTTTGATCAGCTGCGGTCCGGCTTCTATCAATTGGCCGGAGTTGTCGGTGATAATAGGAGTTTTGATAATTTCACCTTTTATAGCTTTTTTAATGGGCGGGGGAGTAATGAAATTTTTACTGGCATCATTAAAAAATACGGCACCGACTGCCACCAACAATAATTTAAGAAGACTGCAGATACTTTCTTCAGCAATGGCATCCTTTGCCCATGGTTCAAATGATGCCCAGAAATCCATGGGGGTAATTACGATGGCTCTGGTCAGTTGCGGTGCCTTAAGTGATTTTAATGTTTTATTATGGGTCAAGATTGCCTGCGCAGCGGCCATGGCGGCAGGAACTGCTCTGGGGGGATGGAGAATTATCAAAACTCTGGGGCAGCAGATGTTTAACATCAGGCCGGCCAGTGGTTTTGCCGCTGATCTCACCGCGGCACTGACGATATATACTGCCAGTGCGGCAGGTTTTCCCGTCAGTACCACCCAGGTGGTTTCCTCCTCCCTCATTGGTGCAGGTGCAGCCAAACGGATGCGGGGGGTGAGATGGCCCACGGCCATCAACATGATTATAGCGTGGATAATAACTATACCAGCTGCCGGAATGATTGCAGTGATAATTTATCTGGCAATACAAATTGGTTTATAATAAAATGTGAGGTAAGTTTCTAATCCATTGCTAATAGTTTCACAAAAGTTTAGAATAAAACCAGAACTAATTATTAATTTTAAAGGAGTTGAGAGCTTGAAGGCTTACAAAATTCCTGAAGCGACTGTGATTAGGCTTTCTATTTACTCGAGATATCTCCAGCAATTGATTGATGATGGGGTCAAATCTGTTTCCTCGGATGAGATAGCTGGCGGGGTTGGTGTGAGCTCCGCCCAGGTAAGAAAAGACCTGGCCTATTTCGGGGAATTTGGCACCCGGGGTGTTGGTTACAAGGTTGATGTATTATATGGACATTTGATGAAAATATTAGGTTTGGACCGCAAATGGCCGGCTATTATTGTTGGGGCCGGCAAGCTTGGTTCCGCTCTGGCCTTATATCAGGGATTTGCTGCCCGAGGATTTAATGTGGAGGCCATTTTGGATGCGGATGCGGAGAAGATTGGCACAAAATTGGATGAAATAGAAGTAGAACCACTGGAAATGATGTCACAGCGGATCAAGGAGAAAAACATAAGCATAGGAATAGTAACAGTACCAGCTGCCACTGCTCAGGAAGTAACTGATAAGTTGATAGATTCAGGGGTCAAAGCTATTCTCAACTTCTCGCCGCGGGTGCTTAAAGTCCCGCCAAATGTGCTTTTAAGGAATGTGGACCTATCTGTTAATCTGGAAGTACTCAGCTTCAATCTAAATTTTATTAAATAAACAGGACAATCTGGTCTTTTAAAGATATATAAGGGGGAAGGTTGAAATAAGCTCCCCCTTTTTTGTTTGGGGCGATCTGCCAGCTTGTATTATTCAATGATAAAAGCCCGTGGAGCAATGACCATAATATACCTGATTTAATATATTTAGCCAGCAGATTCATAGGCACAAACATATCGGCAAGCCGTAACTTGATAAGGAAAGGCTGGTAGTCCAAGCCTTTTACTCTACCTTGTTTTTACCTTCATGGAATGCTAGAATCTAGACAAAACCTGTTGCGGAGGAAGAATTTTGACTTACAGGGGACGCAGTCCGGCAAACTGGCCGGTGCTTTTATTATTACTGGTAATTGGCGGCATTATTGGATCAGTTCTGGGACAGTTAATGACAAAAATATGGCCGGGGATGCAGATATTGGGCCAGGTTTACAGTGTGGGACTGCCGGCCTTTACTCTTGATTTGCAGGTTTTCACCTTTACGCTGGGGTTTATGTTAAATCTTAGTATTTTTACCCTTTTGGGTTTTATTCTGGCCTATTTAGCCTATAGAAAATTATAAAATGAGGGTGGAAATTGGGAAAATTAATTCTGGCTTCTGCTTCACCCCGCCGGGTGGAATTATTAAAAACTTTAGGTCTTGATTTTATAAGTGTAAAGCCCGAAGTCGAAGAAAAGCTTTTGCCGGATGAAACTGCCCGTCATGCAGCGGAAAGACTGGCCAGGCTGAAGGCTGATTCTATTCAAAGGGATAATGCCAGTCTGATTATAGCAGCCGATACGGTGGTTTTATGCCAGGGGCAGATACTGGGCAAACCTGAAGATGCAGCACAAGCCCGGGATATGCTTACATTGTTAAGCGGCAGAAGCCATGAAGTAATAACATCTGTCTGTTTAAAAAACCACCTGGATTTCTATGATGTGCAAAGTGAAATAACTACCGTTTATTTTCGTAAACTTACTAAAGCAGAGATTATGGGATACATAGCTACCGGGGAACCTTTTGATAAAGCCGGAGGATATGGCATACAAGGGAAAGGATCGATTCTGGTCAATCATATTGAAGGTTGTTTTTTTAATATTGTGGGTCTGCCGCTGGGCAGACTGTATGCTATGCTGAAAAAACAGGGGGTTGAGGTGCTGGGGGTGTAGGTTTTGAATAGTTATCACCTGGCAATTAAAGATATGCCGGAGAATATGCGTCCCCGCGAAAGGCTGATAGCCGCCGGGGAGCATAGTTTGAATGATACGGAATTATTAGCCATCATAATTGGCAATGGAACTGCCAATTTGAGTGCTTTGGACCTGGCCCGGCATATTCTGGCCCAGCATGGCAGCCTGAGGTTTTTAAAAGAGGCCAGCCTGGAAGAACTTATGGAACATCAGGGCATAGGACCGGCCAAGGCAGCCAATATCAAAGCAGCTATTGAGATAGGCCGCCGGATTTCTCTTGATGTCAGAGAAAAAATGACCATAAAATCGCCGGAAGATGTCAAGAATATGGTAATGGAAGATATGCGTTATTTGGATCGGGAGTATTTTCGGGTCATGTATTTAGACCGCAAAGGCGGCTTGCTCAGTATGGAAAATGTATCTGTCGGAGGCTTGCATAGTGCTCTGGTCCATCCGCGGGAAGTGTTTAAGCCGGCCATCAAAAAAAGTGCTGCATCAGTCATACTGATCCATAACCATCCCAGCGGTGACCCCAGTCCCAGTAAGGAAGATCTGGAACTGACCACAAATTTGATTGCAGCCGGCAAACAATTGGGTATCGAAGTTTTGGATCATATAGTTATTGGTGAATCTACTTATTGCAGCATGCGAAGCCAACAGCTAATTCAGTTTTAAGGAGGCAAATAGAAAGTGGCGGTATTTGGAAAAGATTTAGGAATAGATTTAGGTACAGCTAATTCGCTGGTTTATTTGAAAGGCAAAGGTATTATCCTGGTGGAACCCTCGGTGGTGGCCATCCAGAGTGACAGCGGCAAAGTTCTGGCGGTGGGTGAAGAAGCCAAACAGATGATTGGCAGGACTCCAGGTAATATTGTTGCCATCCGGCCCATGAAGGATGGTGTTATTGCTGATTATGATATAACCCAGGCGATGCTGAAACATTTCATAACCCGGGCCTTGGGGCAAAATAATCCTTTTATGCGGCCCCGGGTGGTCATATCAATTCCCACCGGCTGTACTTCTGTAGAGGAAAGAGCCGTTAAAGAAGCTGCTTTGCAGGCGGGGGCCAAAGAGGCCTATTTGCTTGAGGAACCAATGGCTGCGGCTATCGGTGCTGGTCTGCCGGTTGACGAACCAACCGGAAACCTGATCGTTGATATCGGCGGAGGCACAACAGAAGTGGCGGTTATTTCACTGGGGGGGATCGTGACAGCCAAATCGGTGCGGGTAGCAGGGGACAGCATGGATGATGCGATAATAGCCCATTTGAAAAAGAATTATAATCTGCTGATAGGGGAAAGGACTGCGGAGGATATTAAAATATCAGTGGGTTCTGCCTTATGGATTGGTCCGGAGGGTTTTTATGAAGTGAGGGGGAGGGATTTAGTCTCCGGATTGCCCAAAACCATCGAAGTGTCTTCCACCGAAATTCAACTGGCATTAAAAGAAACGGTATGGCAGATTATTGAGGGAATAAAAGTATGTCTGGAGAAATCTCCTCCTGAACTAGCCTCTGACATAGTCGATCGTGGTATTATCATGGCTGGGGGAGGAGCCCTTCTCAAGGGACTTGATGTTTTGATAAGTCAGGAAATAGATTTACCGGTTTATATAGCGGAAGACCCTCTGGAAGCTGTTGCCAAAGGGACCGGAAAAGTCCTGGAAAAAATAGAGCTTTTAAAAAGGATAGTCGTTCCCGCCAAGAGATCATTTTAACAGGTGAGGAAAGTGTCGGGTTTGTTTAAAAACAAAGTGTTCTGGTTGGGCATCATAATCCTGCTCATTACCTTTTTATTGATCAGGGTAACCTCATCGGAGCGAGAAAATATAACCCTGGTAGAAAAAATGCTCAGGGATGCTTACGCACCCCTGCAAAGTTCGGTAACGGAAATGCGGGATTATTTTAGCGGGCCCCGCAGCATTTTCAATCAGAAGGCGGAACTGAACAAAAAGATAAATCGTCTGGAGGACGAAGTCGCCCGACTGGACCTGGAGAATCAAATTTTGCGGGAACAGGCTGCAGAGCTTAAAAGGCTTCGTGCCCTGGTCAATTTTATGGATAACAATCTGGATAAATATAATTTGAGTGCAGCTAGAATCATAGCCCGCAGCCCCAATAACTGGCTGGAAACAGTCATCATTGACAAAGGGGCCTCTGATGGAATAAAGAAAAACATGCCCGTCATCACTCCCCGGGGATTGGTGGGCAGGATTGGCAGTGTCAGCGAGCATACCGCCCAGGTGAATCTGATCACTGACCGGGAAATCGCAATTGGAGCTACCCTGCAAAGATCCCGCAGTACCAGCGGAATCGTTGAAGGGATGCTGGAAAGCAATCTGTTAAAAATGATTAACATCCCCTATTATGCATCGGTCGAACCTAATGATGTGGTTGTTACCTCCGGTCTTTCCCGGGTGTTTCCACCCGGTATTGATATTGGAGTGGTTCATCAGGTTACGGAAGAACCAAATGGGCTATTGTTGTCGGCTACAGTTGTCCCCACAGTCAATTTCGATAAGCTGGAGGAAGTACTGGTAATTATTGATTATATACCGGCTGATGATGAGCTGGTGCAGGAAGGGACAATGACGGGGGAGGAATAAATGCGTTTGCGCTGGGTATTGCATTTTTTACTGCCTTTTCTGGCAGTTTTTTTACAGTCTACTGTATTCGGCTTTTATAGCATCGGAGGCAGTCTGCCGGATATGGTCCTGGTTTTTGTGGTATTTTTCTCAGTTATCAATGGTGCAGCATCAGGAACGGCTTATGGATTTTTATGCGGTCTGCTGGAAGATTTATATCTGGGTCGATTTATTGGTTTAAATGCGATATCCAAAGCTTTGACCGGCTTTTTAGTGGGCAAATTACAGGGCAGCTTTTTTCGGGAGAATATTCTCATCGGTATTCTGGCAGTAGCTTTCGGTACTCTTGCCAATGCCTTAATTTTATTGGTTTTAAGCCGTCTGGCCTTTACATCCTTTCATTTCAACCTGCAGTTTTATATAGGAATCATCTATCAGTTTATTTACAATGTTATCCTGGCAGCACCGTTGTATGGCTGGTACTATAGATCTTCCCGCGTGGGATTGCTCAGATTGTCGGGGGGGAAAACAAAATGAAAGCTGAACAATTAAAACAGCGGCTTAAAATGGTAAGCGGTATTGCTATTGGTTTGCTGGCAATATTACTTATCAAACTGGCAATTGTGCAATTATTTTATAATGACAGTTACCAGACCCAGGCCAAGGAGAATAGTATCCGTTTGGTAGCGATAAAGGCTCCCCGGGGCGAGATCTATACCAGCAATGGTGAAGTGCTGGCAGCTAACGAACTGGTTTATAATTTGAGTCTAAACACCCTGGGGATTAAAAATATAGACCAGATAATCAATCGCCTGGTAAAAATACTGGCAGAAGAGTACCCCGAGATTACAGCAGAAGTCATTGAAGAGAAGGTGGACTTGCAGAAGGATCGTCTTTTTGAATTGGTAACTATCGTACGGGATATTCCCTGGGAATTGGTGGTGGCATTGGAAGAAAGCCGCCATGAATTGCCAGGGGTAACAATAACTGTTGAACCTTTGCGCTATTATCCCCAGGAGGAACTGGCGGGGCATTTGTTGGGATATATTCATTCCATAAATCCGGAGGAAATAGCTGCCCAGCAGGAAGGCCACGAATACGATATAAATAGTCTTATTGGGAAATCAGGGATTGAAAAACAGTATGAATCGTATCTGCGAGGGGTTGATGGCGCCCGTCAAGTGGAAGTTAATGCTAAGGGACACCCGATCCAGGAACTGGTTACCCTGGAGCCCCAATCAGGAGACAATATCCATCTTACCATTGATATGGATTTGCAAAGGGTGCTGCAAAACAGTATGGAAAAGGTTTTGCTGCAATTGCAGACCGAGTACCCCAAAGCAAAAGTAGGCTCGGCAGTACTGATCAATGTCAGGACCGGTGAAATACTGGCCATGCACAGTGCACCAGATATGTATCCCGGTGATTGGAAAGGTAATATCAGCAGTAACCGGGCTGCTTATTATTATCCCCAGGGGAGCTATAACCCCATGGAACCAGGTGCGGCCATGAACCGCGCCATTCAGGTCACTTATCCGCCAGGATCTACCTTTAAGCCCATTACGGGAATGGCGGCATTGGAAAAAAACGCGGTAAATACTCTGAATGAATATGTATCCTGCAAAGGCAGTTACTGGATAGCACCTTATATCAGATGCTGGCAGGTCCACGGTAATGTTAATTATTATTCCGCCATGGGCGGGTCATGTAATACTTATTTTCAAGAGATGGGCAGACGGGCCGGCAAGGATGAGATTATAAGAGTTGCAGGCGAATTCGGCCTGGGGAGCAAGACCGGCATTGATATACCCCATGAGGTAAGCGGCCTTTTGCCCACTCCGGAATGGAAAAAGGAAGTCAATGCACTGCTGATAGATAAAAAATATGATGGTTTGCGGGCTGACCTGGAGGGAAAATATGCGGAATTGGAGGCAGATGCTGCTGATGCGATACAATTAGAAAAACTGGCCCAGCAGAAGAAGAATGAAAAAGCCAGATTGGAGGCCCAGTACCAGATAGACTATAATTTTGATACCAACTGGCAGGCCTTTGATACCTTCAACATGTCTATCGGACAGGGCAACAATGATTTTACCGTTTTACAGCTGGCAAATTATGCAGCAACTATAGCCAATGGGGGCAAATTAATGCGCCCGCATTTAATGAGTAAAATCACTGACAGCCAGGATAATTTAATAAAAGGGTTCGAACCCCAGGTGGTTAGTAATGCAGAGGTGTCAAGTACTACCATTGCCGAAACTAAAAGAGCCATGCTGGCAGTTACCCAGCCTGGGGGAACGGCGCATTATCTGTTTGGACATTTTCCGGCCGATATTGGTGTGGCGGCTAAAACTGGAACAGCACAGACCGGACGGGCCGGAGATAATATTATGAAAGAATTCCACGGCACTTTTATTGCTTTTGCACCTTACGATAATCCGCAAATTGCTTTTGCCGGTGTTATTGAATATGGTCAAAGCGGCAGCGGGTCTGCCGGTTATATAGCCCGGGATGTTTTTGAGCAGTATTTTGGGATCAAAGATCACCTGAATGAGGAAACCGAAAGCCATATATCGATTCGCTATGGCGAATAATGCTATAAATATTTTAACCGAAACGACTAAAATAGAGGGAATATCGAAAAGATACCTCTATTTTTTTGTTTTTCTTCGCAGGTAATATTTGTAAATTATAGAATGTAATTCTAAGATCTGAGAAACAGGGGGGATATCAAGTGGTTAATACGGCTTTGGAGGATGCCGGTACTGAAATATTAATTGCCTTAAAAAGGGCAAGGGATTTTGATGAGTTGAAAACGGCTCTGGTAAAAAAGATTAGCATGATTGATGATTTTCGTTTGGGAAACGAAGTGATCATTGATATGAGAGTTTTGCATATTAGCTAGCCCAAGAAATATCGGGCTTTTTTAGGGGCAGAAAAAGGACTTCACCCCCCTTTTTGCCGAATTAGTAAGTGATAACCAAACTAACCGAAGGAGGAGAAGTCACT
>Ga0209723_1001008_pt1 | contig 46870 bp, 35 predicted proteins | sample BiotimSIPDNA_2_FD_185750 | JGI IMG/M metagenome (GOLD analysis project Ga0209723, IMG submission 185750) | Anaerobic biogas reactor microbial communites from Washington, USA - Biogas_R2 time_0 SIP DNA (SPAdes) (version 2) | ecosystem: Engineered > Bioreactor > Anaerobic > Unclassified | place... | reverse complement strand
TGCTGGTTAAGGTTTCCAGATACTGCCGATCTTCTTTGCTGAGTTGTACGTGTTGTTTTTTCATCCGGTCATGCTGACACATTTGACCGGTTTGTCAAAAGCTCTGCGTTTCTTATTTTACGGAGTACTATGCGAAATTGTTTGATCTGCGGCTTGCCGTCCGCTAGATTGTCTTTACAATGCGTACTGTGATAATGCGATTGAATCTCTGGCGGCACTGGGATAGGGGGCTGTTGCTTGCGCTGCTTGTCGGTGCGATAGCGGCATGGCCGTTTTTGACCTATCCGAGTTTGCCTGTCGCTACCGATGCCGAACTTCACGTCTTCCGTATTGCCGAGCTGGGCTATAATTTGCGAGCCGGCAATCCTTATCCTCGTTGGGCCGCCAATTTTTACCACGGTTACGGATATCCAATCTTCAACTATTACGCGCCGCTGACTTATCACCTGGGCAATTGGGTCACGTTGTTTCAGCCAGAGAACGCAGTCGCAGGTGCAAAAATATTGTTCGTCAGTGCGGCGCTGCTAGGCGCGGTCGGGGCCTATCTCCTGGGACGTGATTATGGTGGACAGAAGGGTGGGGTGCTCGGTGCAGTAGCGTTTACGTTCTCACCCTATCTTGTGTTAATCAATCCTCACGTACGCGGCGACTTGCCGGAGGTCTTCGCTTTAGCCCTCGTGCCCTGGGCACTGTGGAGTTGGGAACGTCTCTGGACCACCGGCGGCAAAGCGATGTTCCTGACGGCGATTCTGTCAGCGGTCACAACGTTGTTGAGCCACAATCTCACCGGCCTTACGACCATGCTATTGCTGATGGCGTTATCGGCGTGGTATTGGCTGGTGGGGAAAAACCGCGCGCGCTTCGGGTGGACATTCCTGGCAGGACTCCTGGTTGTCGCACTGACGGCCTTTTTCTGGCTGCCGTTTCTTTTAGAGCGCAGTTTTATTCACCTCAACGTTACAGGCGAGGGGCATTACGATTTCCGCAATCACTTCGTTCTATGGCGCGATCTGCTGGCTTTTCTGCGCCCGTTGGATTGGGGCGCGGCGACGAATAATCCTCCGATGAGCGCTGGGCCGTTGGGGGTATTGCTCGCGGTTGCCGGCTTTAGCGTGACCATGATCTGGCGAAAGCAAAATCGCCGTCGCGTTTGCTTTTATCTACTGGGGGCAACTTTGTGTATTTGGCTGATCACGCCCGGAAGCCGTTTGTTCTGGGAAGCGATGCCGGGCATGGCGTTCTACCAGTTTCCTTGGCGTTTCCTCGGCCCTCTGGCGGCCTTGTTGGTTCCCCTGGTTGCTTCGCTCGGCAACGTAACTTTGCCTGACAAACACCATGCACTTCTGCTGGTCGTTTTGTGCGGCGCGCTACTCATCACGGCAATGCCAGGATTATACCCAATGCCCTGGATCTCCGACTTCGGCCCAGTTAATCCACTGACGTTATTGGATTTTGAGTTACAGGGGCGCTGGCGCGGGACGACGTCAACGGACGATTTTCTGCCCACGACTGTCGACGTGATTCCAGGGCCAACACAGTCGGTATTGGACTCATATCGTTCGTCCGTCATCGACCGCGTCAACCGGAATACACTGCCCGAAAACAGCACTGTGACCGTGCTGGAAGATGCCCCCTGGCGTAACAGGTTTGCCGTGCAATCGTCAAACTACTTCCTATTACGGCTATACCTGTTTTACTTCCCTGGCTGGACGGCCTATGTGGACGGTCGCGAGACACCCATCGAGATCGCCGAACCGGAAGGTTTTGTCACAGTGCGAGTTCCAGACGGACAGCATGAAGTGCTATTGAGTTTTGAAGATACGCTGCCGCGTACTGCCGGATGGATCATTGCCGGATCAAGCCTTGCTGTCTTGCTCATCGCTGTGTGGCGTTTTCCAGGCTCAACAGTCACAGAGGGAACTGAACCTACTAATGACACCGTGGCGCTTACATGGTTGGCGGTTTGCCTGGGGAGCATGCTGCTGCTCAAAGTGCTGGTCTTTGACCATACCAGCTGGTTCCACTATACCTCACCGCCGGGCGAGGCCCGTGCGGCACGTTACCAACAGCAGACTGATTTTGGCAATGAGATTTCGATGCTAGGCTTCGATCTCTCCGGCACACATCTCAGACCAGGAAATGTGTTGGATGTCACCGTGTACTGGAATGCGCAGCAGCCAATGACCGAGACCTACCAATCATTTGTTCATCTGGTCTATCCTGAGGGTCGGGTTTGGACACAATCGGACCATCTGAACCCGGCGGGGTTTCCCACCAACCTTTGGCCGACCGATCGCTACATCAACGATGTGCACCGGCTTGTGCTGCCGCAAGATATACCTGAGGGTGAATACAGCATTTCCGTTGGTATTTACCTGTTGCGTAACAATACGCGCCTGCCGGTGCGGTGGGCCGAATCCGGTGGGCGCGCCGACAACGTGATCTTAGGTAAAACGATCCGCGTAAAGAGATGAAGACAACAAAGGCAGCAAAAATGGGACGGTTTTCCGTCCCATTATCATTCAAGATGGAATCGACGCCGGGCTATTCTCGTTGCTGAAGGGTACGCCGGAAGATGTCTTCCATATTGTCACGTCGTGTTTCGCGTTGCTTGTTCTTGCGATTCCGTGACTTGCGCTCGTCCGACATTACCTGCGCCTGCTGAAAAGCGATCTCCATAGCCGACAATGTGGGTTCCTCGCTGTCTTCTTCCTCGCCCATATCTTCGGCCTCGAGCTGCATCGTCAGATCAATTTGGCGCTTGCGGAGATCGAGCTTCAGGATTTTAACCTCGATCATCTCGCCAGCCTTGACGACATCCGCCGGATTGCGGACAAATTGGCCCATCTCGCGCACATGCAACAGGCCGGGACGTTCCGCGCCCAAGTCGACAAAAACGCCATATCGCTCGAGGCGTATGACTTTGCCTGTGCGGATTTGCCCTTCGGCCAGATCTTCCCACTCCACATCTGCCGGCTCAACCATCGTCAGGGCAATACGTCCCTTTTCAGGATCAACGCTTTGGACCCAGACTTTGACTTTATCGCCGACTTTGACCTGGTCGCTGACTTTTTTGACCCGCTGCTCTGATAGGCGGGAGATGTGAATCAACCCCTCTCGTTCAAGCCCCAGGTCAACGAAGGCCCCGTAGAGTTCTGTACGTGTGATTGCGCCTTGCAAACACATCTTAGGTTGAAGATCATTAATCGAGGTTGGTTGTGCCAATTCTTCCGACATCCGCTTACTTCACTCCTTGTAGTTAAATAACGGTACGTATTATAGCGCAGGTATCCTTGATGTCAAATCTGTTATTCGCGTCCGAACTCTTTCCATTCACGCCGGATCTGGCGGTCGGCGTCGCGTTTGGCAATCACCTCGCGTTTGTCGTATTGGTGTTTACCACGCACTAAACCGATTTCCACTTTCGCCAATTTCCCTTTGATATACATCCGCAGTGGGACGATCGTATAGCCGCGTTCCTGTGTGCTGTTTTGCAACCGGACAATCTCTTTGCGGTGCATCAACAGCTTACGCGGGCGCTTAGGGTCATGTAATGAACGCCCAGCCTGTTCGTACTGCGCGATGTGAACCTCATACAGCCACAACTCACCGTTGCGAATCTGCACGTACCCTTCACCCAGGCTAATTGTACCCGCGCGCACGGATTTAATCTCCGTGCCGGTCAACGCAATTCCCGCTTCGAACTGGTCTTCGATAAAATACTCGTGGCGTGCCTTGCGATTAGTCGCCACAACTTTGACATCATTCACGCTATTGTCCCTCTCTGAGATATTCGATGGCGCGTTGCAACTGCGGGTCCTCATCGCGCGGCGTGTCATCCGGAATTTCGACGAGAATGTCCGGTTCCAAGCCGTCGCCGTGAATGCTGATATCGTTGGGGGTATACCAACGCGCGATTGTCACACGCAGTTGCGAGCCGTCGCTGAGTCCGTTAGGACGCTGCACCGAGCCTTTGCCGAGGGTCTTCGTGCCAATCAATACTGCTCGGCCACGGTCTCGCAGCGCACCAGCGACGATTTCCGAAGCGCTGGCGCTGCCCCTGTCGACCAGAACGACCATTGGGATGTCCTCGCCGACGTCGCCATCATAGGAGTAGAAGCGATCCTCGCCGCCCTCGCTGTCACGCTCGATCGCTACTAGCCCCTGACTCAAAAACAGATCCGACACTTTGATGGATTGATCGAGCCATCCGCCGGGGTTGGCGCGTAGATCAAAGATAAGGCCCTGTGGATTCTGCTTGGCCAATTCCTTGAGTGCCTTCTCGACTTGTTCGTCCGCAGTCGCATCAAACTCTGTCAGCAATACATAGGCGATGTCATTATCTAGCATACGGTATTCGACAATTGGGACTTCGATACTAGCGCGCGTCACCGTGATAATGATAGATTCTTCCTCATCAGCGCGGAGGATAGTCAGTACAGCGTCTGTCCCGGCCGGGCCGCGAATGTAACTGATGGCTTCGTAGAGGCCCATACCGACGATAGACTGATCACCTACCGCTGTGATGATGTCGCCGGGAAGCACACCGGCCGCTTCTGCCGGTTGCCCAGAGATAAGGCTGGCGACTTCGAGATATCCGTCCGTGCGCATCGTTACTGTGGCGCCAATCCCCTCAAAAGTCCCACTGGCATCTTCATTGAGGATGGCTGTGATTTGCGGATCGATGAATGAGGTGTAGGGATCATCCAGTGTCAGCAACATGCCGCGGATAGCCCCGTGGGTCAAGGTCTGTTGGTCGGGTATTTCGCCATAGAATTGTTCATTCAGAAGCTCAAGGACTTCGTTAACAAGCTCGTAATCGAAGTCGGTCGAGGCAATGGTAGGAACATCGCCGACTGGCGGCCGCTGCGGTCTTTCCACGGTGGGTGGCGTGCTCACCGGCCTTTCGACCGTGATGATTTCTGGCGTCTCTGGCGTCATCGTGGTTGTGCCCGCTGTACGGGCAGTCAACCGTCCAATAAGCAAACCGCCGCCGAAAGCAATGAACGTCAAGGCCATTACAATCGCTAAAGATCCCACAATTATCAAGATTTTCCGGGTCATTTTCTGTCTCCTTTAGAATCCGCTCTCCTGGTGAAAGGGTAGGGCGTGTCCAAAATTCGTTTATAAGCATCTATTTTATCACAAGCAGGGTAAGATTCAAGGTGACGATAGGGTTTGCGGACTATCTCGAACCCTCTTGCAACCAAAGCTGTTTGACAATATTCGTGGTCCTGTTATAATTTGAGTTGTAGGTGAGTAAGATTCCGAGTTCGTCCGCTGAAGGGCCTGGACGTTTTACGAGTCCGGGTCTTTTTTTGTAGGATTGACCAGGAGACTTGCTCAAAAAAATCAGTATGTAATTTGAAAGGAAGAGAAACTGTGAGCAATCGGGAAGTTGGAACTGTGAAGTGGTTCAATGGGGCGAAAGGCTACGGCTTTATTTCGCGAGAAGGCCACGACGATGTCTTCGTGCACTACTCCGCCATTCAGGCGGAAGGCTTCAAGACATTGGACGAAGGTCAGAGCGTTGAGTTCTCCGTTGAGCAAGGCCCTAAGGGTCTGCAGGCCACCAACGTGGTACCTGTGAAGGGGTAATCGTCATGGCAAAGAAAATTTATGTCGGCAATATGAGCTACGACACCACCGAGAACGCGCTGCGTGAGCTGTTCGCAGCCCACGGAGAGGTTGTTTCGGTGAGCGTGGTCACGGACCGCGATACCGGGCGCCCGCGCGGTTTCGCTTTCGTCGAGATGGCATCCGATGCAGCAGCAAATGCTGCAATCTCGGCACTCGACGGTCAATCGGTTGATGGCCGCACGCTTAAGGTGAACGAAGCCCGCCCCCCCGCGCCGCGGGGTGGGGGAGATCGTCCCTACGGCGGTCGTGGTGGTCGCGGTATGGATCGCGGTGGTCGTGGCGGCGGTGATCGCCGGCGTGACCGTGGCGATGATTGGTAAATCGACCGCCCCAAGGTCGAACACCTCAATTCAAATAAAACAGGCCAGTATTCGTACTGGCCTGTTTTTGTGTCATAGAGACCGAAGGTAGAACAAATTTTCTACACGCCCAGGGCACTTCATCTCATTGGTCTAGAGTGCGCGCACAATACCCACACCTTCGATCGCTTGTTGTGCATGAGCGAATTACCCCGACACATCCACCGCCTTTGAATATCAGTGCCATGCCACGCGGTCAATTTCAGATTCCAGAGGTCTAACTTTACATAATATACATAGTCGGAAGTTTTGAATAGATAAAAAACGCCTTTTTTGGGCGCTTTGGTTTACGATGGGACCGGCTCATTTGTAGTTTGCGACGCACGAGCCATGTGTTTACATGTGGGAACCGTGAAGATTCGTGGTTATTCTCGGGGTAACTCGAAGCGCATTCTGTGCCGCTGTTATGTTGCCCTTATACGCTTCTTGTCGCCACGTTTGATTTTGCGACACGTTTGACGTTTTTACCCCAATGATCCTCTTTCAACGCGGATTCGTCCTGCTCCGGGAGGTCGTGCGGCGCTGAGAGGACACGCCCGTTAGAGAGATGGTGTGAGGTTACCAACATCCTGAACTCCTCCCGTTCTTTTTCTAGTTGTCGCTCTTCGTGGTCTAGCGCTGTATGCCATACTTGCAATTCTTTTTGCCATATTTCCAATTCGATATTTTTTTCTTGAACCTCCTGGAGATCTTCGGCCAGAAGTGCGCGGCGCTTGATGATTGCACCACGTTCCCACCATAAATAGATGAAGAACAGCACGGCCAGTAGGAACAACACTGCTCCGGCGAGGAACATCACCGCGTCCAGGACCATAAACTCCTTTTCTTAACGGATGGCATTTCCAGACATTATACACCCAACCGGCGGATTGGGTAGAGATCGCCTGCCGTAAAGCCGCGATCACGATAGTAGGGCCGTGTGCCAACAGCCGCGATAACGGCCAATGCCTTAAATCCGGCCCGGCGGGCGATGCCGGCAGCGGTATCAAGCAGTTGCGTACCCAGACCGCGATGTTGTGCCGCCCCACCCCGTTGCCCAAGGGCCTGCGCCGGCCCGTAGATGTGTAGCTCGCGCACCATTGCCACCTCGCGGATTTCCGAGATCGGCAGCTCATCACGTGATGCAATAGGCAGAGAAAGCCGCAGAAATCCGGCCAGGTGCCCCGAGGATGTGAGATACTGCAGGAAATGCTCTTGCGTGGCGTCGGTATGATAGGATACCACATCCAGACGGAGACCTTCAACCGCCTGGGATTGCCCTATAGCAATTTCTTTACCACGGACTTCACGGCAGCGGATGCATTGACAGGCCAGATCCCGCGCACGCATCTGCGACTGCACAAGCTGGCGCAGGTTGCTCTTCGTCGTTCCGGCGACGATGTACTGTGCCGGAATGTCGCGCATCAAGCGGTTGATGCGGCTATAAGGCGGCATCAGGGTCTTGCAGCGCACTAGCAGGTCGATAAGTACCTCTTCGTCATAGGGCTGGTATTGCCCCTGTTCCCAGAGAGTATAAAGTTCGGTCCCTTCGAGAAGCGCTGTCGGGTAGATTTTGATCTCGTCGGGACGTAGGCAAGGATCATCCCACAACCGCGCAAAGTCTGCCAGATCCGATTCCGGCGTCGCGCCGTACAGATTGGGCATCCAGTGTAACACGATCTTCAGGCCGGCAAGCCGCAGCAATCGCACCGCACGCCGCACATCGTCCAGGGTGTGACCGCGCCGGTTGAGCGCCAGGATGCGATCGTCACAGCTTTGTACGCCAATCTGGACCTTTGTGACTGCCTGATGCCGCAGCGCCAACACCTCCTCCGGCGTGATCCAATCCGGGCGCGTCTCCACCACGAGGCCAACGTTGCGGTGGGACGCTGTCTCGTTGCGTTGCAGGGCCTCATCCAGTGTAGCAGATTCCACCTCGTTCATCGCGTCGAAGCAACGACGGAGGAAGAACTCACGATAATCGCGCGGATACACAGACCATGTACCGCCCAGGATCAACAACTCGACTTTGTCAGTCGCATGGCCGATTGCGTTAAGGGCTTCGATGCGCGTATGCGTTTGAGCATAGGGGTCGTAGCTGTTCTGGATGGCGCGAAGGACCCCCGGTTCACCATCGAGGTAGCTCTTCGGTGCTTTGTGCTGCTCGGGGCAGAAGATGCACGCCCCTGGACACAGGTACGGCTCGGTCAGGATGGCAACCGGTGCGACGCCGGAAATTGTACGCACGGGACGACCACGCAGCCGGCGCTCGATCCCCCCATCTTCCTCAAGCGCCCCACCCTTCACAAGGCGCTGGTAGGCATCTAGGAGTTGCGATTTAGCGTACGTGCCGGTCGCACTAGGATAGTGGCGGAGAATTGGCATGATGTCGTTATCGTTCGCCGGAAGGTCGCGAATCGCCTGCAATAGATGCAGAACGCTCTCGCGCTCGTGCACTTGCGTCAAATCGATTGTTTGGGGAACTCCGCCTTTGACCATTAGACCTGACCACCCGCATTCATACCTGATAGGTAAGGGATCGTACTCATGAAAGTATTATACCACGGCTATATCTTCCTGGGAGGTCTAATGGAGACCTTCTAACGGTTTGAATTTGTCACTTGCATAGATTTGACTATACTTTGCGTTATGCGTGAGGAAGTTATAAATCTGTTGAATGATCTGAATCGCACCTTTTACGATGAATTAGCCGAGGCCTTTGCTGCCTCCAGGGGGACATCGGAACCGGGATTGGTGCGCGCATTAGCACAGGCGCAACCTGGTGCGCGCGTGCTCGATCTGGGATGCGGGCAGGGCCGGGTAGCGGGTCTGTTGCCGGCGGGGTGCGAGTACGTCGGGATGGATTTCTCCAGCGAGATGCTGGCGATTGCCGAACGCGCCGCGAACACTAGCCATCTCGGCAGCACACCCCGTTTCGTCATTGGGGATTTACTTGATCCGGCGTGGCCCACCCTGGTTCCCGGTCGCTACGACTGGGTCGTTCTTCGCGCTGTGTTGCACCACATCCCCGGCGCAGAGAATCGCCAAGCCATCGTCAACCGCGCGGCAGGATGTCTTGCGCCGCAAGGACGCCTGCTTCTTGCCAACTGGCAATTCTTGGAGATCGAACGCCTGCGCCGCCGGCTGCTGCCATGGGACGTCACCGGTCTGCTGCCAGATGATGTCGAGCCGGGCGATTATCTGCTCAACTGGCAGCGTGAGGGATATGGCATTCGTTACGTACACTTGATCGATGAAGACGAGACAACCACCCTGACCACGAGCGCCGGATTAACCATAGAAACCTTATTCCGCGCTGATGGACATCATAACAATCTAACACTCTATGCAGTGATGCGTATAACCTGATACTAATCAATATAGTGATTTATGGGAGGGGTGGGATGAAATCACGGCACGCTTCCAGGACTGCGAGTTGTTTGTATATGCTTGGGTTTCTATCTGGACTGGCCTTCATTATTCTGTGCGGCAGTTCTGCCGCTTACAACAATCGTGGACGTTCTCCCGAAAAACTCGAGGATGTCGTTGTCAAAGCCCCGCCGCAAAATACGTTACCACAGCCGGAGACTCAAGCAATTGGTGATATTGAAATTCTCTTCGGAAGAACCAACAAGGGTGATGAATTCACCATACAGGCGCTGGATATTGAGCCAAACGCTCAAGTGTCTGTTGAGTTGCGAAATAAGGAGCAAGTCCTAACCACAAAGACCGTTTCAGCCGACGATATGGGCAGCATTTCCGTTAGGCTGGGTCCGCTGAGTGAAACACTCTCCCTGGAGCGCATTGAGGTCATCGTGAGCAGTGGCACAGTAGAAAAGCGCACGATTTATGTATTACCCCTCAACGCAGCATCCGAGAATACGTTAACAGAGCAATTTTCGCAGTCTTCCCAATCCACCACTTCGTATCAGCCCTCCACGCCGACGCCGAGTCCGTCCACGTCCCCATCGCCACTTCCGCCGACGAACACGGCCACCCCTGTACCCGCGCTAACCTGGACTCCATCTCCCACGTCTATCCCTATGGAATCTTTCTATCCAAACTGGCGTGCAGAGTACTACAACAACACCGCGTGGGCAAACCCGCCAGTCATCCTGCGCGACGACCGGGACATCGCATTCAATTGGGGCGAGAATTCACCAGCACCAGGCGCAATCGGTCAAAACTGGTTCTCGGCGCGGTGGACACGGCGCGCAGTTTTGCCGGAGGGGTATTACAACTTTGTGCTCAGCGCCGATGATCAAGCAGAGGTCTATATGAATGGGCAGAGGCTCCTGTCGTACATGGGAAAGTCGCCTTCTGTCAATCAGGTATCGCGATATGTACAGGGGTTTGAAGCCATCGACTTCGAGGTGAAGTATATCGAATATTGGGGAAATGCCCATATCCAGTTCTACTGGGAGCCGGTGGGCAGCAGCACTGAGCCGGGAGCCGGCTGCTGCTGGTCGGCGGTCTATTACCAGGGCGCGAATATTTTCGGTGAGCCGGCATGGACCGAGGCAATACCGGGTAACAATTTACGCCTAACGTGGGAGCGAGCGGATCTGCCACTCTGGCAAGCTGTTGGTCGAGGTAGTTATTTTTCCGTGCGTATTACGCGAGATATTCAAGCTCCGATTCAGCCGGGGAATTATCACCTGTGCGTTTACGTCAACGATGCAGTTCGATTGTGGCTGGATCGCAGCCAATTAGTCTATCATTGCGATTGTGGCGAGCGCAGTTGCCTGGTTTGCCGCCAGGTCTATCTGGGAAACAATCCGCCACATCATCTGAACCTCGAATATTCTCACACGCTGGGCAAGCCGTTCCTGGGCTTCTACGTTGTGTCCGCGAAGGAGGGCGAGCCGTGGATTGGGGCGTTCTTCGACAATCCTAACCTATCGGGTCCGCCCGTGGCTGTGCGCACAGTTCCAGAGGTGAACTTCAACTGGCAACAATTTGCTCCGCCGGATACAGGACTATTCTACGATCAATTCTCCGTGCGCTGGCAACGAACAATGGAACTGGTGCATGGCCAATATCGTTTCCACGTACTCGTGGACGACGGGGCACGCTTGCGCATCAATGGGCGGACCATCATCGATCAATGGGAGGTTGGCGATGCCCGCGAGTTTACGGCGACGTATGATGTACTAGGGAACTCGGAGACAGCGCAGATCGAACTGGATTACTATGATAATACCGTGATGGCAGTCATCAGACTCTGGTGGGATGCACCTCCACCAACGCCGACCCCTACCCCAACGATGACACCGGACCCATAGCCCCGCTACTCGCGGTCAGCCAGCCCGACGACACGGTAAATCGTCGAGTATTCGTCGTCATATACCGGAAGCAGCCAACCGCGCTCGGCCATGGTGTCGAATTTAGGAAGTCCCTCCTGGATCATGTAGGCGCGTTCGTAGGGCGCAAGAATGACGTACTGTACGTTGTGGCGATCCAGGATCGTCATCGCATACTCGGCGTCGCTGGTGTTATAGAAGTAGTTGATGTCCATCTGACGCGCCTCAACGGTGCCGCCGGGCATTGTCATCCGCTGCTGGACGGAGTGCCAGCGCCACGCCGCCAGCGCCGGCAACCCGGTATAGATCGAAATCCGCCCGCCCCAGAGATATTCTCTCGGGGGCTGTCCTTCCATAATTGTAGGCGATCCCTCAACGTTGTCTTGCAGCCAACGGATCACGCGATAGTCGGCTTCGAGCGGCAGCCGGGCATCATTTTCATACTGTACGGCGTAGTTCATATAGGCCATCCCGTCTAGTGTGCGCGGTGTCTGAGGTGCCCAGCGATCACGCGCTTTGGCCGGAATTGCCAGGATCGGATACAGCGCCGTGCTAAACAGCAACAGGGCAAGTACCATCGATACGGCATCACTAACGAAATATGGAATCCTGACCAGTGAAAAGGTTTTGTTAGCACGGTAGTTTTGCAGCGCGTAGTCGACGATGCGCTCGGCGGCAACCGCAGCGCTAATCCCAAGCAACATCCACACTTGCAGATAGAACTTGAACACCGTATTCATCCGCCCGATGTCGCCATCCAAGACAAGGACTTCCACCAATAGGCTCAGGGCGAGGGCGGTTCCTACCCACATCCACAATTGGCGCGAGCGCGGTGTGCTGTCCGGATCAGTCACCAATAGCGCGGCAATCATCCCTATCGGGATCACCACCCAGGCCACAGAAACCCCCATCATCATCAACACGCCGCCCAGAACGATCATCCCCAGAGCCACCATGGCGAGCGCCAGCAGCGTACTTTCGTCGCGCTCCTGCCACAGACGGCGCAGCAGTAGACGACCTCGTACCGCAGCAAGTACAACGAGCGGGAAGAGAAATTGTCCATACATGATTAAGTAGATACCGAATGGCGTTCGCGACCCCTTCCAGGGGCTAAAGGACGAATACGCCGCCGCGAAATTCGCGGTGAAGGGCAGGAAGAAAAGTTCGCCGAGGAGGAAGAACAGAACAGGTGTTAACAGTTTATAATAAGGGAAGATGGGTTTGGGAAAACGTCCCAATGTTTCTTCATCGTCGCCTTCTACATCCGTATCTTTTTGCCCCGGCCTATCGAAGAATGTCAGCCAGGCCGCCACACTCATCAATCCCAGATACGTAGGCCAGTCCCAGGTGTTTGTCGCGCGTAGCGCCCCGGCAATCAGCCCTGCCAGAATTAACGTGGGCCAGGGATGCGGAATGCAGCGCCGTAAGTGGTCGCGCCACTTCTTGTTCAATGAGACGGGGTACGTAGGCAGGGTACCAAGCCCCCATTGTAATGCAATCGCCAAAGCGACCTGTGTCAACGGGAGCGCCATCATATGCGCGTGCAAGTCCGCATAGAGAAAAGTAAACAAGGGGAATTCATTGATCGGCCCAACCTCACCCTCCAGAACCGGAATAACGCGCGTTGCATCCCAATACCACCATTCCGGGCGGAATTGCAGGGGCTTACCCTTTATCAATACTTCCCACAGTCCCACTATGGCCGAAACTGCCGCTGGATAGCCGGGGATAAGACTCTCAAATTCGATGCCGCCGATTTGTTGGAAACCCTTGAACAACAGGCGCAACTCGCCCAGATTGCCCAGAATAAGCACAAGCAGCAGCCCTAATATTCCCGCGCGGTGCCCACGTTTACGATCGCCACCCGCCAGGTTGTTGGCAATTGTGTAGGCCCCCACCCCAGTCATCGCAAAGAGCGTAGGGACAGCCAGGTTGTATCCCACACTCGGCACAATCCCCAGGGCCTTGATCAACGAACCGACCATCACAAAGCCAAAGTAGTAGTAGTTCATCGTCCCGCCGGCAAACCAGGGGTCGTAGGGAGGGAACCAAGTCGATTTGATGACGGCATTGAGATAGGCGAAGTCCATCGGCTTCTCGCCGCCGGAAACCGGGTGCCACAGATCGGGATTCAGGAAGCGCACGTACGTCCATCCCACGTAAAGTACAGCGAAGATGATCTCAAAACGCAGTAGATTGCGCCAGTGCTCACGGAAAAATGCGTGGAAGACATCCCACCGTTTGTAGAGGAACCATCCCGACAGTACGGCACAGAAGATAAGCACCGCCCATAACAACAGGCGCGTGTGCGGCAGCAGATGCAAGGCCGACAACAACCAGGCTAAATAGGACCACGCAAGCAACCCTACCGCGCGCGCCAGTCCGTAGCCGCGATAGCGCAGTGCGGGGAAAGCGTAGTATAACCACGGGAACGCCGCCAGCCCAAGCGCTGTCAGGAAGAGCCACCACACGATCGCCGCAAGAATTTGCGAACGGTTCTGCAGTGCATTACGATTGAAGATACGCCACCATGTTCCACCACTTTCCTGGTCGGCGCGTATGCGCGGCGTCATCAACAGACTGATGTTTTTTGTTTTACTGCTGCGGGTGGCCTCAAGCGGCGTCATCCACTGGACATTGTTCAACAAAGACGAGGGTAATACAGCTTCAGCTTGCAATCGTGAATAAGTATCCGTTTTGGCGAAGATGAACACCGTCGGGTGATCATAGACGCTGAAGGCCTCCTCGGCGGCTGGAAACGGGATGCTGCATGGGCGCGCATTGCTGTAGCGAGCTGCAGGCACCTCGAAAGGCATCTCCTGATCGGGGAACTGGCACAGCCCCAGCGCCGGGTATGAGACAAACTCCGCCAGCAGTTCAAAGCCCAAACTGCCGTTAAACAAAGCCTGGTAATAAGCTGTGGTGAACGGATAGCGCATCGGCAATCGGGGGATCGAGGCGTACAGTCGATTGCTAGACAACACGATGTAATCGGCCTCATCCAGCCAATCAAACAACGCTTTGCGCTTTTCAGGCGTGTCGTTGTCGTAGTTGTTCATCTGCCCGTCGGGCGGATTGGAGGCCAGGCTGCGGTACCAGTTCCCGAAAGCGTCCTTGCCATCCATACGCTGCGGCAGTGCGTCGTCCCAGTGCTCGTTGGCGATGACCGACGTTTGCAAACGGATCGTCTCGCCCTCCAACAGTGTGATGCTGAGATAGACTTGTCGCCCCCCGGCCAGCGCAATTGTATTGGGCAGTTCCGCCTCGATCACATGCGTCCCGCCTGTCAGAATGCTGAAGTCGATAGTTGTCTCCGCCAGCACCTCCGTCTCATATAGATCTGTCACCAATGCCAATCGCAAAAGCCGGTCCCCAATTTTTTCGGTTGCGGAAACCTTGTTAAGCGTAAAACGGCTCACGACGCAGTCTGCATCTGGGGTGAACGGCGTGAGGCTCAATGGCGCATAGGCACTCAGGACTGTGTTTGGCTGGACAGGAATCTGGATTTTGATGCCGCTCTCGGTGTGCGCTGTTACCGTCGTGGGGATGTTGTTGTACATCCAGCGTGAAGCTTCAACGCGGGTCAGCGAGCGACTGTAGATTTGGAGGAAAGCCAGTGCCCACACCAGCGTACCCACCAGAATCAGACCTGGCAAAATCAGCAGGGTACCCCGCACGACTTTGCGCCGTAGCTGCAGTGGGCGTGACCAGGTCCAAGCCCATGTTGCCCCACGTACCAATACCCACGCCCCGAAAACGGTGAAAACAGGATACACGGGCAACAAATAGCGCATCGACTTGACCCACTGCGTGCCTTGATAGAGGAAGAAGAGCGTGCCCCACGCCCAAATCAGAACGTGCTGCCACTCCCGCTTGCGCACAAGCTGCCAGCCCATGACACCCCATCCTATCCAGGCTGCAATGCCAAGTGGCAGGCCCATCCCCCAAAACAGCATATTCGATAGCGGGAAGATGATGGGCGTGCGCGCTGTCCATTGATGACCAAAGGGAACATCGCGCACGCCGCTGGCGAGTTCTTGCGCATCCTTCATAAGGTTCATCCAATTGGGCGAGATGTGGACACCGAAAAAGTCCGGCCCGGTGAATGCGTATGGCTGCGTGATTCGGAACGCCAACGCCGCCAGGATGCCGGAGAAAACCACGGCAATCGCCGGCGCAAGCAAAAGCGCGAAACGATAATGCGCTGGACCTTCCTCAGATGGTTGGCGGTGCAACAATGCGGCTAAACCGACAATGCCTGCCAGTGGCCAAACGCTTATTTTCGATGCAACCGCCAGCCCAGTCATCAGTCCTGCCGGTAAAAGCAGCCAGGGTCGCCGATACTGTACAGCGCACACAGCAAAGCACAACGTCCATGCGACAAAGACCGTGGCAAAACTGTCCACAACGAAGAAATGCGCGTGCTGAATCGGCAAAACAGCAAAAGCGTACAAGGCAGCGGCGAGTAAAGCAGTTTTGTCACCGTACAGCGCCCGCGCCAGTAACGCCAGAGCCACGAGAGTCGCCAGGTCCGCCAGCGCCGAAAGCGCACGACCCACGAAATGGATACCGCCGTATCCAGTGTATTGCCCTTCATAGCATGGAGTGGATGTGTTGAGCAGCGCCACACGTAATAACACGCCGAATGAGTCCGATGGATTGGTACAGGCCCCATCTATCCACTCTGCGACGGCTCTCGTCATAAAAAGCGGCAGTGTGCCATAAACATAATTACCATAGCCTTGGACAGCAGGATTCAATGTCGATTCGGCGGTGTTCCAGTATTGAGCAGGGGTCTCGGGAAAGTGCAAAGCGCTGATTACCATCGTGAGGTAGCGCTCGTCGGGATGCAAGTGCGTGTCTTCATCCCAGTTGACGTTGTAGGAACGCACCCACGCGGCAGCAAACAGAATCAGCAGCAGAAAAAGGACAAACGTACCACGCGGGCGCACTCCCCCACGTGGTTTCTCAGTGCAGTTTGGATTAGAGGTAGGTATGGTACTCATAAAATTTTACTCAGAAATACAACCTTCGCATAGTCATTTTGTCCTAAAAGAACAAGAAAAAGGATCGTCTTTCTCGCTTTATGACTACGCGAAATAAATCAACAGAATACACAACGCTCTGCTGACGTAACCACCCGCTCACAAACTACTGCGTGGCGACGACGTAAGCCGGCATATGCGTCGCCAACCGCTCGCGCACATCCTCAAGCACATCGGGTACAGAGACAGTGCCTTCATCGAAACGCACTCCCGCAAGAATTTCATCAAGGATTTGCGCGCCTGTGCGACCTGTTCCTGGGCTAATCGCAATGCGCAGATCGCGGCGGAAAGCGCGCGCGAGATCGTCGCCGGTCACATTGGCTACCAGAGTCATCGCCCGCACAGCACTGGCAATAGCGTATCGTGGCTCGATGCGCTCCAAATCCTCGAAGAAGAAAGCGCAACTGACAAACATACGCTGCCTGTAGAGCTGTGCCTCCAACAAATCCAACAACTGGCGCTGCGCCGTCGACGTCAGATGGCCCAAATGGTACTCCGCCAGAAAACGCGGGCCGTTGGTCTGCCGCAACAACACACGAATGTAGTCATCCCGCAGTCCCCATGGGGCCAGATTCCGGCGACGTAGCATCTCAGCGTAGATTTCATCGATATCGCGGGACAGGTTATCCAAAGCGCGCCGCAGTGCTCCCTTCCACTGCCCGCAGCCCGGCGTACAATGGCATCCAGTGGCCCAACGCCCCAGATCGTGAGCGCAACTCCACGCGGTATTCTCCACAATCTCAACATCGGTCTGTGGCGGATATTCGCGCAGATACCGTGCCAGGGTCGTGACCTCGTAAGCATCCTCTCGGGCAGGTGTTGTTAATGCCTCCAACACGCGTACCCCATGCTTATGATGATGACCGAAGGTTTCGCCGTCGGTGGCGATAAGCGTCAATGCGCCGGGATCAATGCGAGATAGATGTTCGTTGATCAACGGGCGCGCATACTCTGGAGCCGGCATATTGAACGAAAAGTAATTCGAAAGATCGCGATCGCGCACGAATACGGCGACGGAACGCCCATGTGGCAATCGCACACGATACGGGCCAGCGCCGCGTGAGAGATCGCCGTGTACCTGCTCGCCGGAGAGAATAACGAAGGCCAGTCCCGCTTCAGCAACCACCTCTAATGTCTCGTAATCCACCGCCATCTCCGGCAGCCAAATACCATCCGGCTGCACGCCAAAACGATGCACGTAACTGGCGATCCCCCATCGTATCTGGCAGCGCTTATCCCGCCCGCGCGCCAACGGCAAAATGGTATGGTGAACGGCCTGGGCAACACCATTAGGCACGCCATAGCGCCGCTGGTGCTGATAAACGGCACCTACAATTTGCTGATAGGTCTCGTGAACGCAATCGTCCATCCAACGGGCCAGCGTACCCCCAAGATTGAAACTCAACCGCGCAAAGTTACCCGCAGCCGCATTGGGTGCGTAGCACTCCGCGGTCACTCTATCGTTCCAGTTGGAGAACGGTGCAGCAGAGGGTTCGTCGCGATACTCGCCGGTAAAGGGATCTTCCCGTGGAGGTTGATAAAAATGTCCATGAACACATAAAAATGGCTTCAATGTCATACAGCGTGTCCTCACTTGACACAATAAAATAACATCTCACACAAAAAGCGCACGGCCAACCGTGGTTGGCCCTGCGCTATGCCAGATAAGGCGATAAATCTCAAATGGCCCGGTGGAGGGCCAACGCACGTTGGTAGAGATCGACATAAGCACGAGCAGAGGCATCCCAGGAAAAATCACGTTCCATCGCGCGCCTTTGGATATCCATCCAGCGCGATTTATTTTCATAGGCACGCAGGGCGCGCTCAATTGCTTCCAGCAAAGCCGGAGCAGTGTAGGCACTGAAAGTGAATCCAACACCCCGGTCGGCGTGAGCGTTCGCATCGATGACTGTGTCTGCCAGCCCACCCGTCACATGGACCACCGGAACCGCACCATAGTGCATCGCCGTCATCAGCCCAATGCTGCTCGGTTCGGCACGGCTTGGGGTGAGAAAAACGTCGACGCTGGCATAAATACGGCGTGCCAGGCGATCATCGAACTTGATATAGGCCCGTACGTTGTTCGGAAAACGCTCCTGCAACTCCCGGAAATTAGCCTCATACATTTCTTCACCAGTTCCCAAGATGACAAATTGCACATCCCGCTGCTGCAACAGAGTCTCAAACGCCGCAATCACCAACTCCAGCCCTTTAGTCCCATCCAGGCGTGTCACCATACCAAACAACGGTGTATCCGAGTTAACGGATAACCGCGCCTCGCGCTGGAAAGCACTCTTGTTCACAGCGCGCATCTTTAACGTCTTGCTATCGAAGGTTTGTGCCAGCGCGCCATCGGTCGCCGAGTTCCACAAATCGGTGTCGATGCCGCTAAGAATGCCAAAGAGGCGATCGCGCCGCTCCTGCAGCAGCTCCGATAACGCCGCCCCCGCCCCGCCATCGACGATCTCACGCGCATACGTCGGACTAAGCGCACTGATGAGATCGGCATGTGCTACACCCTGCGCCATCCAGTTGACCTGCCCCGGTACTTCCCCGGGCAAATGGGGGAGTTTTTCCATTTGCGCGAAGGTCAAAATCAAGCGACCACAGACGCCCTGATAGGCGAGGTTGTGAATAGTGAAGAGGCTCGCGAGATCGGCGTAAAACGGCTGCGAACGCCCGTACACATCAAGCCAGGCCAACACGGGCGCTGTGTGCCAGTCGTTCGCATGAATCACCTCAGGCTGCCAGTCTAACATCTCCAGCATCGCGAGAATGCCACGGGAGAAGAACGTGAAGCGCTGCGGATCATCATTGAAGCCATAAACGCGTTCGCGGTTGGAGAAGTATTGATCATTCCACAGTAGGTAAATTGGCACGCCATCCGCATTTGTCTCCAAGAGCAAGGCATGCTCCTCCCCCGATCCAATAGGGACGGCCAGCGAGCCTACCCGGCGGAAGTCATAGCCTGTGTCTTGTAACGCGCCGTAGCGAGGAATAACCACGCGGACATCGACACCCAGGCGGCGTAAAGCCTTGGGAAGCGCTCCCGCAACGTCCGCCAAACCACCCACCTTCGTAAAAGGCGTGGCCTCGGCAGCCAAGAAAAGCACCTTGACATCGTCCATGCAATCTTACCTCACCTGAGTTTACCCAGATAGTGCAACTTCGTATCCCCATTATATCCGACTTCGTCGAAACGACAACGAGTGCCATAATGCCCGCAGAGGGTAGACGGTAGACAGTAGACGGAAAACGGGAGACGGTATACAGTAGATCAAAACGGGAGACGGCCACAATCTCGATAACCTATCCGTTTCATCCGTTCAATCCGTTAGGTAAAAGGAGCGTTTTCATGAAAGCAAGAGATTACATCGAATTGGAAAGACAGTATGGGGCCACCAACTACAAGCCCTTGGAAGTCGTTCTTACCCGCGGACAGGGCATTTGGGTATGGGACGTAGAGGGTAACCGCTATTTGGACTTTCTCGCCTCTTATTCGGCGGTGAACCAGGGTCACTGCCACCCCAAAATTGCGGCGGCGGTGCGCGAACAACTCGACCGGCTGACGCTGACCTCACGGGCGTTCCACAACGACCAGTTGGGATTGTTGTACAAGGAACTATGCGAGCTGACCAACTCGCATATGGTCCTGCCGATGAACAGCGGTGCAGAGGCCGTGGAATCGTGTATTAAGGCCGTGCGCAAATGGGGTTATAAAGCCAAAGGTATTCCCTACGGCCAAGCCGAGATTATTGTCTGCGCCAACAATTTCCACGGGCGCACCATCACTATTGTCGGTTTCAGCACGGAGGAACAATACCGCGACGGCTACGCGCCGTTCACCCCAGGCTTCGTCATCATCCCCTTTGGCGACGCAGCGGCACTGGAAGCCGCAATCACACCGAACACCGTCGCCTTTATGCTCGAACCGATCCAGGGTGAGGCCGGCATCATCGTCCCGCCGGAAGGCTATCTGCGCGATGTGCGCCGCATATGCACCGAGCACGATATAGCGATGATCACCGACGAAATCCAGACCGGCCTGGGTCGCACCGGCAAGTTCCTGGCCGAAGAACACGAAGGCGTCGAGGCCGACCTGACGTTGATCGGCAAAGCGCTCTCCGGCGGTTTCTACCCCGTCTCGGCGGTGCTCTCGAACAAAGAGGTGCTCGGCGTGTTCCAGCCCGGCGACCACGGCAGCACCTTCGGCGGCAATCCGCTCGCCTGCGCGACTGCGCGCGTGGCCATTAAAGTGCTCACTGAAGAGGGGATGATCGAGAACTCGGCCAAAATGGGCGATTATCTGCTGGCGCAGTTGCGCGAAATCAAAAGTCCCTATATAAAGGAAGTGCGTGGCAAGGGTCTGTTCATCGGCGTGGAGCTGCACCCGAAGGCCGGCGGCGCGCGGCGATTCTGCGAGGCGCTGATGACCCGCGGTCTGCTGTGCAAGGAGACCCACGAGCACGTCATTCGCTTTGCCCCGCCACTAGTCATCCAGAAGGGCGACATCGATTGGGCATTGGAACACATCGAGGCGGTGCTGACAGGGATCTAGGTTTTCTGTGAAATCCGTGTCCAGAATAGAGACAAGGAGCGCAATGACCTTTAAACAGCCCGAATACCGCATCAAACAGCCCAAAAATCTCTCGCCACGCGTCCAATGGCTGCGGGATTACTACTTCCAGGGCGTGCAACGCCGCTGGAACAACGAGATGACGGCCTGGACCACCGGGATGCCGTGGGATTTCCAGTACGAGGAACTCACGTTCTACATCGTACCGGAGACCTACGCCTTCTTCCAGACCTTCCGCTCCTGCTTCAAACAAACGGCGCGCCCCGTGGTGTTGCATCCCGATTTCTGGACATGGAGCCTGCCGGAGCGCAAAGCGTGGTTCAACCGTGAGGTGATGGCGCGCTATCTGCCCCAAGAGATTCTGCCCGGCGACCTGCTCGCGGGCGCGCGCTTCAACGTGATGACGTCCACCTGCCTCAACAAGAAAGAGGCGCGGGAGTACGACCGCCTCCTCTACGGCAAAAACGGTACTCGCGCCGCCATCAAGGCCTACCACGATCACGGCTACGGCAACTGCGGCGCGACGAGCGGGCATTTGATCCCCGACTACGCTTACGTGCTCAACCACGGCTGGAAAGCGATCCACGCTGACCTCGAAGCCCGCTACGACGCCCTACCGGAAGCCGATAAGCGTGGCGCGAAGGGCGCGCAACTACGGGCAATGCGCACCGCATCCACGATCGCGCGAGATGTGGCAACGGGCTATGCCGAAGAGTGTCTGCGTCTGGCGGAAGCAGAGGCCACCCCCACTCGCCGCGCCGAACTTGAGCAGATGGCAACGAACTTGCAACGCGTCCCCTGGGAACCAGCGACGACGTTCTGGGAGGCCATGCAATCCCTATGGCTCACGCATATGCTCGTGATGAGCGACGAGAACTACCCCGGTCCCGGCGTCTCCTTCGGGCGCATCGACCAGTATCTCTACCCGTTCTGGAAAAAATCGCTGGCGGAGGGGATGGACCGCGAATTCGGCAAGGAAATTCTCAAGTGCTTCTGGGTACATTGCAACACCGCCTACGACGCGATGATCCGCACAGGCGGCAACCAGGGGATCACGGCGGGCTACGGGCAACTGCTCACGCTCTCCGGTATGGGAACAGATGGTATTGATCTGACCAACGACCTGACCTTTACCATGCTTGAGGTGCTCGACGAGATGTCGCCGATCCTCGAACCCAAACCTAACGTGCGGCTGCACCGCGGCACGCCCGACGCGCTGCTCGACAAAGTTGTAGCGATGATTGCCGACAGCCAGGGCGCGCCGTTCCTCCTCAACTTCGACGAGCGTTCGATGGCGGGGATGCTGCTGCAAGCGCGCAAGTCCGGCGTCGAACACCTCATCCACCCCGGCAACGTCCACGACTACGCGCCGGTCGGCTGTCTGGAAAACACGATGGCCGGCAACGACCGCTCCGGCACGGTCGATAACAACCTCAACCTGCTCAAGGCTGTCGAGTTGGCGCTCACCGGCGGCTACGACCTGCTGCCCTTCACCGATCCGATGACGGGCAAGACCGAACCGCTCACCCGCAGCGGCCCGGACACCGGCGATCCGACAACCTTTACCACGTGGGAACAATTCTGGGATGCCTACGCCGCGCAGACGCGCTTCATCATCCACAAGAGCGTGGACCTCTACAACCGCACAGACGCCCTGCGCGCGCGCTTCTCCCCCACCCCATACCTCTCGTGCCTCGTACGCGGCTGCGCCGAGAAGGGCCTGGACGTCACCCAGGGCGGCGCAGAACTGGCGTACATCACCATCGAAGCCGTGACTTATGCCACCACGGTAGACTCGCTGCTGGCGATCAAGCACCTGGTCTTCGACGAAAAAGCCTGCACGATGGCGGAACTCGTCCAGGCGCTGCGCGACAACTGGGAAGGCCACGCCGTCCTGCAGGCGCGCGCGCTGCGCAAGGCACCCAAGTACGGGCGCGACGATCCCGCTGCCGACGCCCTGGCCCGCCAGGTGATGGACCTATGGACCGAGGAAACCTGGAAGCACAAGACCGAAGCGACCGGCGCGCAGTACCGGCCCGGCATGTTGAGCTGGAACTACTGGATCGCCGACAGCTTTATCCTGCCCGCCAGCCCCGACGGGCGTCCCAAGGGCAAGTTCCTCTCCAATGCCCTGTGCCCGTCCAACGGCGCCGACACGCGCGGACCAACCGCCAACGTCAACTCCGTGGGCAAGGCGCTCGGCGGTCGCGCTCCCGACGGCGATTGGGGCGATTTCGTCAACCTGCTACCCAACGGCGGCAGCCACACAATGACGTTCAGTCCCTCGCTGCTGCGTGACCCGGAACAGCAGGTGAAATTCAAGGCGTTCCTGCGCGGCTACGTCGAAAACGGCGGCACAGCGTTGCAGGTGAACATGGTCGATGCCGCTATGCTGCGCGACGCCCAACAGCACCCAGAAGACTACCGCCACCTGCTCGTCCGCGTCACCGGCTACAACGCCTACTTCACCAGCATCGGCAAGGAATTGCAGGACGAGATCATCGCGCGGGAGATGCACCAGTTCTGAATCACGAATCATGATTCATGATTCGCTATGGAGACACAATGACACCTTTACCACACACTGCCTTCTCCGAAGCCGATATCGCCGCCTTTATGCCGGAGATGAAGATTGGGCTGTTGGCGACGGTCAACGACGACGGGCTGCCGCACCTCACGCTGATTTCGACGATCCGGGCCAGTTCGCCAACACAACTGACGTGGGGGCAGTTCACCGAGGGGTTGTCCAAGCAGTATATCCGGCGGCATCCCCAGGTTGGCTTTATGGTGATGACGCTGAACAAGGAGGTGTGGCGCGGAAAAGCGACCTTCACGCACACCGAGCGCCAGGGGCCGGACTACGACGCCTACAATAACATCCCGATGTTCCGTTACAACGCCTACTTCGGCATTCACACGGTTTATTATATGGATTTAGTCGCGCACACGGGGCGGCAGGTTTTGCCGATGAATCAAGTGGTCTTTGCGGCAGTGCAAACGATGCTCGCGCGAATGCTGGCACGCAGGACGCAGACGCCCGTGCTCAACCTGTGGACGCGTCGCCTGTTCAACAAGCTCGACAACCTCAAGTTCGTCGCCTACGTCGGCGACGATGGCTACCCGGCCATCGTCCCCGCCATCCAGGCGCAGGCGCTCAACGCACAGCAAGTGATTTTCGCGGCGGGTGCTTTCGGCGACGAACTGCGCGCGATTCCGGCAGGCGTCCCGCTGGCCGTCTTCGGGATGACGTTGGATATGGAGGATGTGCTGCTGCGCGGAACCTTCGAGGGCGTGCGGCGGATTGCGGGCATCCCGTGCGGCACGGTCAATGTGGATTGGGTCTACAATCCCATGCCGCCCAAGCCGGAGCAGATTTATCCGATGACGGCGTTGGAGGCGGTGCGGGTGTTCTAACAATTCACCGCAGAGGACGTTGAGAGCGCAAGGGTTTTCTGATATCTCAGCGCCTTCTGTGCTCTCAGCGGTAAAAAGCCCTCGACTCACTTCAACAAGCGCCCTTCGCGCAACCGCATGAACAACGCCGGAACGTCCCATCCGCCATCCGCCAAAAAACCGCGCGCTTGATTCAACGCCTTGTCTACAATGCCGTGTTGCAGCAAGTAATGGTAAAAATACCGAGTCAAGGTTTGCGCCGATTTGATACCAATTTTGTCTTGCATAGCAATGACCGCCGGGACGCCAATTTGCACCAGGCGGGGGGCCAATCCCACGAACGGATTAACCGCCTTAACAGTACGATTTACCGTGTCACGTTTTGCACTTTCACACGCCGCCATGAACATCAAGTGCGGCTTGTGCTCCAATCCGGCCAGCCGGCCCTGCAAATCATCGTCCGCAACCACATGGACCTGGCCATCCGCATCTTCCAACACCAACGCCGCCCGACCTGTGTTTTGACTGAACGTACCATGCCCCAAGAAATGAACGATGTGATATCCCGGCGCATCCAAGAGTTGCTGTTGAATGTGCCCAAGCGTGGCATTACCGGGAAGGATAATGTATCCAGCCTCCTTCAACGCACGTTCCTGAGCAGTGGAAAGCCCCGTCTGGCCGGGCATAAGGGCAATCGACACACCGCTTTGCCGTAACCCGTCCAACGCGACGCGCAAGTTGGCAATTTCAACCGGTACATCCAATCGAGGAAAGCCCTTGTCTTCAAGATCCTGTGGATTGGCAATCACACACAGCATCCGCACCGGGCCTTCGATGGCCGATGATGCACCGCTTTGTAAACCGAAATAACGCGAGAAGGGCAACTTCGCATCGGTCGCTACGCGGAACGCCCCACCCTCACTGCGATAGTGTAACCGCTCCCACACCAGCGCGTGCAAGTCGGCGGCCTCGTGGTCGATCCATAAACGCAGGCGCATGCGGCCCTGCGCCGCTTTGGCGCGCGCGACGGCGTAAGCCGTGTGGATATCACCACGAAAGAGTGCGTCGAAGAGCGCGCAGCCATATTCCGCCGGATCGGTCAAGGCGAGCAACGCTTCACGTTCCGTCGCGCCCATGCGCAATGTACCCCGGAAACTGCCCTCCCCGTCCAATTCAGCCGTGACGACATAGAGTCCCGCATCCACGTCGCGGGGCGCGATGTGGATTTCGAGATCGGTGTACGTTTCCTCCGACGCGCTTATTGACGGTGTTACCGCCGCTCCCGGCGTCTCCAGTTTCGGGACAGTGACTTCCACCGCCACAGGCGCAACCGCAGGCGCGCACAACGGCGGATCGTCTCGACGCGTCTGCCACGTCTGAATCATTGCCTGCAACTCCGTCGCACGGCGTTGCGAGTAGGTCGGATCGCTCCATCCCCGCGCCTGATGGTCTTTCACCTGCGCCAGCTCGCGCTCGCACTCGGCGATTTTGCCCGCGACCAGCGCCGTATGGACTTCAACCGACAAAGCACATAGCTCTTTGGCGAGGTCTTCCGACCCGCACTCCAGTGCGTCGTTCAACGCACAGAGGAACAGGCTAAGCGCGTTCTGCCCCTCCGCGTTCCAGGCATCCATAAACTGCGACACGAGAAAGCTCACCCGCGAGGCCGGGGTCACCGCTTCGGGGACAGTGTGCTTCCACACGGCAATTCGAGCATCATTGTTGAAGATCACCCGTAGAGCGTCATTGCTGTTAAAAGGCGCGCACTTCAACAGGGCATTACGCAGACGGCTTTGTAATGAAGGCGATAAAGATGGCATAAGGCTCTCCTTACATAAAATGGACCACGGAATACACAGATGAACTATCCATTCCTCATTTCTACTTTCTCATTTCCATGCTATGATGTCCACACTGACGATAAAGTGAGGCAAAGTATGCAGGTCAATGTCAAACTGTTCGCGTCATTGCAACGCTACAAGCCGGGCGTGTTCGCCGGTGAAGTCTTTTCGGTCGAACTACCCGACGGCAGCACGCTCGCCGATCTCGTAGCGCACCTGGAAATTCGCGCCAACGAGGTGAAGGTGATGTTCGTCAACGGGCGAGCGCGCGCCGAGATGTACCGCCTCAAAGACGGTGATGAAGTCGGCATCTTCCCGCCGGTCGGCGGCGGGTAGACTACATCTCCAGGTGCGCCCAATCCGGGCGAAAGATTCTCGGGTTGTCGAGCAAATACACAAGCCGGATTATATCGCCCACGTGTAATTGAGCGTAGATTGTTGCCTTGACCCCATGACGAATTTTCTGTCCATCGGGCAGAGTGTAAGCCACATAGTGGGTAGTGCTGTTTTCATCAGATGTCTCAAAGAGATCAAGTACCGTCGTTGTGGTTAGCACACCTTCCACATCCAGGCGCATAGCATTCCGGAAACGACGATATAACGGCACCGCCAATACCGCATCGACAAGCCCGAAAATGCCCCCGAGAAAAATCGGCAGATAACTCACCTTGCCCGGTTCGTAGTTCGCCATAATGCGCGCCACTTTGGGATCGCTGCGTGCGTAGAGAATATCGATTTTGCCACCCTCTTCAGCCCGCAAAAACACCTCGTAGGGCACGCTTTCTTTACGTTTCACCTGTTGAAATCCGACATCCGGTGACTGCGCGTCAAAATTGTAGGTCACATAGTAGGTCTCGTCGCCATCGTCATCCTCAGAAATGTGCGTTTGGGTGATCGTCGCATACGCAGTGACCCCTTCACGCTCCAAAAGTCTGACGTTGCGGATAGTACGGTACTGGAAAAATCCGCCAAGGCCAAAACCCAACAGCGCAGAAAATGCGAAGAACAGCCATAGCAGGCGGGCAGTCTGGACCCGACCGACAGGCGTAACGATCGGCACTGCCGCCGCCGGCTGTTCTTCCATCATACGAAGATGCGCGGTCTTGAGGCCCTCCAGCCCACCGACGGCCTGGATCTGTTTGGTCAGGCCAGAAAATATCTTTAGCGGCCGATTACAAAAATGATCGCGCCGATCCCCATAAATGCGAGAACAATCAGGAGTTCCATGGTCAAACTTTAGCGGCCTCGGGGGCGGCCACAACGTCAGCCGCAGGTGGTTCGAAAGCGCCGGGCTTCACGAACAACGCCAGCATCACCACGGCAAAGCCCGCCGATCCTATCAGGCCCACCGGAAGCGGCCCCAACAGCGGATTCGGCTGTCCCTTGACAAACATCGCGCCCAGCGCCGCAATGCCATTGATCGCCGCGTGCCCGATGACAGCAGGCCACACGCTTCCGGCGCGCAACGTTAGCCAACCGAGCAGCGTCCCCAACACCAACGTAAACCAGATCATCATCAGCAACCCGCCCCACGGGGCGCCCGGATAATTCGTGCCGTAGTTGTGCCCCATCGCGATGACGGGCCAGTGCCACACGCCCCAGATAACGCCCATCGCCAGCATCATCATGCGCCCCCCGAGAGGCTGCAACTTGGGCTGCAGGTACGCGCGCCAGCCAAATTCCTCGCCGAAAGTGGCAAATGCATTGAGCAGCGGCGCAAGAATCAGCGCCATCATTGTCTGGCTGATGACGATCATCCATGGGTTGACCTCCGAAACCGGCTGCCCGGTCAGCTCCGCCTGTGTTGCGAGCATTTGCTTTACGGCACCCAAGTCAACATCATAATAGTGCGGAAACAGCACGAAAAAGACGATCATCCCCACGATGGTCAACACGCCGGGCGCAAGCCACGCCACAACCCAATAAGGCCACTCACGGCGCAGTCTGGGCCGCAGATAAAGATCGCCCCACCCCTCGTGGGTGATGACGCGCGTGAGCACATGCGCGAAAGTGGGCGCACCCATATACACGACGGTGAGGATCAAATAGGCAAAGGGACTGCCCTCCAACCCGCCGGTGAGGTAAATCACCAACCCGCCCGCCCAGGCGATACCAAAGGCCAGCGCCAGGAAAATAAGGATACGCTTACGATCAAGTGCGGTGTTCATCAAATAGCTCCTTTCAAAAATCGCCACCGAAGGCACAGAGTTCACGGAGAAAAAACAAGGGAAACTTCGTAATTTGGTGTCTTTGCAACAAGTATTTTCATTCTGGTCAGATATGGTCGGTGAAGCGCGAGTCGTCGATCTGCTCGCGCAGTTTCTCTTCGGCGTTGGGTACAGGCCGGGGCGCAGCGGCCATGTGCGCGGCATGTTCTTCAGCTTCAGCTTCCAGCAACGCATCGCGGCTGGCCCGCCGCACCATGCTCCATTTGCCGCAATGTGGGCAGCGGTCGTATTTACCCACAAGACTGATATTCAATCCCCACCAATGCATGCCGAAAGGTCGTCCACACTTTGGGCATACCACACCACCGAGCAAGCCGTAACTGCGCGGCTCGCCGGGCGTGTAAGACGCGGGGTCATACACCGTCTCCCCCTTTTTGCGCCCGCCCAGCATCGGAAAAACGCTCGTGGCGAGGGTGGCAATCACCGCCAGGATAGCAATCGGGATCAAAAGCTTCGCAACACCTTTCCCGGCAGCCTCGGCAGAGACGAACTGGTAGCTCAACGTGCGCGTCTTCAACGTTTGCCCGGCGGCGGTCGTCCCCACAGCGGTGATTTCGTGCCAGCCGGGCGCATGATCGTCGGTCTTGAAGGATAATTCAAAGGGTACAGTCGTCGATTCGCCAAGTGACTCGCCGTCAAGTAAAAAAGTGACAGCGCTTAAATCCTCCGGCCCGCGCACCCGGATTCTGAACGTCCCCTGAATCTGGCTGCCCATATTGTAGCCGAACTGCTTGCTCACGGAGATGCTCAGCCCATCATCTTGCGCCAACACCGGTAACACAACCAGCGCACACAGCAGCAACACAGCCACTACCGCAACAACAAATCGATTTCTCCTTTCACCGATTCGCCCATTCGCTGATTCTCTCATTCTCTCACTTCCATTTCGTCAAAATAGTCTCGCGCTGGAACGCGCGCACGCCCAAATAGACCAATCCAGCGTCGATAGCAAGCAGAACGATCGCCGCCAACTGCATCACCTGCACGTTGACGACAATCACGCCGATAATCTGTGCAAAGAAAATGCCCAACAGCGGCAGAATCAGCATCATCGACACCTGCTCGGCGGTGCATGGATCGCTGACGCGTGAGGACACCATCAACGTGACGTTGATGCCCGCCATCGCCAGCAGCGGCCCCACCAGGCCGATAGCGGTGATCCACATCGGATCGAGGATACGCCGTAGCAGCTCGGGGGATTGCACCATGAGGTAAGCGACGACGGCAAAGACCCCAAAACTCAGCCACGTCGCCAGCACGCCGGGAATCAGCGCCGCCAAACTCTTGCCGATGAGCAACTCCGCCGTCGTGATTGGCGTGGCGAGCAGCGGCTCCAGGCAGCGGGTGGTCTTTTCGCCCACAACGCTGTACGCGGCAATGGTCACCGGAATGACAAGCGGCATCATCATAAACAGCAGCAAGAACTGGTTGACCATCATCAGCGTGAAACAGGCTGTGCCGGTCAAGTCGCCGCACATCTCCACGTATTGAGCCGGCAAGTCCGTCACGTCACCCATATCCGCCTGCGAACCGCCAATGGCGATCATAATCAGCGGCAGTGCGGTGAACATAACCGGCATGAAGAGCACCGTGAACAGCACCAGCCGGTTTTTGAACACCTCGGCCCATTCTTTATCAACGATTGTCCAGATCTTAGACATCGTATGCCTCCGTTGCTCCGATAAGTGACAGGTACACATCTTCTAACGAATGACGCAGCTCGCCGACAAATTGAACGTCAGCCCCGGCTTCCACCAACAGTCGCACGAGCGCCGGATTGTGCGTCTCCGGGTCGTCCAGCCCGAGTACGAATTTATTGTCCACCCGTTGCGCTTCCTTGACAAACGGCAACGCGCGCACGCGAGCCAGCAACGCGTCATCGGTTTCGCGCAAGTGGAAGATCACCTTGCGCCCGTAGAGCTTCTGGCGCAGGTTTGCAGGCGTGTCCACGGTGATCAAACGCTGTTTCATCACGCCAATGCGATCGCAGAGCCGGTCGGCCTCGTCGAGGTTGTGCGTGCAGAGGAAGATCGTGCGCCCTTGCGTCTTGATCTCCTCGATAAAGTCGCGCACCAGCCGCGCCGCCTCCGGGTCCAGGCCTGACGTCGGCTCATCCAGGAAAACCAACGCCGGTTCGTGGAGCAACGCGCGGCAGATGGCGAGTTTTTGCTTCATCCCCTTGGAAAAGTTGCCGACGAAGTCGGCGCGACGATCCCACAGGCCGAGGAAACGCAGGTACTTTTCCACCTGGCCCTTCACGTCTTCCACCTCGTAAAGACGCGCGAAAATCGTCAGGTTCTTCTCTGCGCTCAGCCGGTCGTACATGCCGGGCGTCTCGGTGAGGATGCCGGTGCAGCGGCGGATATCGGTGTCCGCCTGGCCCACACGGAAGCCGTTGACCGTCGCCGTGCCCGATGTGGGACCGATGAGCGTGGTGAGCATCCGCACCGTCGTCGTCTTGCCCGCGCCGTTGGGGCCGAGGAAGCCAAAGACTTCGCCCTCGCGCACGTCCAACGTCAGCGCCTCAACTGCTGTGCGGTCGCCGAATTTCTTGGTTAAGTTTTCAGTATGGATCATAGTACCTCTCAAAAAACCTTTCAACGGATGGAACAGCAATGAGAACTATTTTACTACCAGGGGCGGGAAATGGGAAACGAGGGGTGAAACACACTACCCGTTTTTCTAGTTCGGTGTATATTCACAACGGTCTTGTGCGCTTGGAGCGGATCGTCGGCGATGCTTGAAGCGGATCGTCAAATCTGCGCGACTCGTACACGCTGCGCCGGGATCAGGAGATCCCTGGCAAGCTTACATAGATGTGCAGCGCAACAAACAGGAGGGATTACCATGAAACTTCATCGTATTGTCTTTGCCCTGATCGGCAGTGGCATTCTGATGTTACTCACTGCGCTTGGCGCCCGGCTTCCCGCGCGCGCGACCGTTGCTCAAGCGCCCGGCGCTACGCCCGGAGACGTGGTCATCAACGAAATCGCCTGGATGGGGACGGCGGCAGCAGCCACTGATGAATGGATCGAACTGTACAACAACACCGCCATTCCCATTTCCCTTGTCGGGTGGAGGGTAACCACGGTTGACGGCATGAACCTGGCCCTCAATGGTGAAATCGAGCCGTACGGCTATTACCTCATGGAGCGCATGGACGATAACACCGTCAGCGACATTCCGGCGGACTGGATTGGGTCTTTTGGCGGGGGCGGATTGAGCAATACCGGCGAAGCCATCACGCTGCTCGACGCTACAGACACCGTCATCGACACAGCGAACGGCTCCGGCGGCGCGTGGCCGGCCGGGTCCAATACCGCCCCGAAGTTCACCATGGAACGCATCGATAGCGCTGCGCTCGATACGCCCGGCAACTGGGGGACGAATACTGGCGATCCGCGCAACGGCCTGGACGCCAACGGCGCCCCCATCAACGGCACGGCGAAGCGTCGGAACTCGGTTTCCGCTCCAGCAACCGAACTCGTTGTCGGCAAAGGCGGCCCACCGCACGCACAACAGGGTGATCTATTGACCTACACGCTACGCTGTGAAAACTTCGGCAACCGCGCCGCATTGAGCGCCGCACTCACCGACACGCTGCCCCTCGGCGCGGTCTACATCACCAGCACAGCCCCCTACCCCGCCATCGTGGACGTGCGCACGCTGCGCTGGGACCTGGGTGACCTGCCCATCAGCACTGGCGCACCTACCGTCATCACACTTTCCGTCTACGCACCCACAAGCGTCGTTGGAACAATCACTAACACACTCATCGCCGCCAGCGCCATCACCGATGCCATACCGGCGATGAACGTCGCGCACTGGACGACGCTCCTCAGCGCGCCGGCGCCGGCCCTCGAGTTAACGAAAACCGGGCCAACTCTGGCGCTCCCCGACACGCCGCTGACGTACACACTCGTCGTCAGCAACAGCGGTGGCATGGTCGCGGGGGGCGTCCGCCTCACCGACACGCTGCCCGCCGGATTGGTTTTCGTCGCGCAGACCGCGCCCTACACCTTCACGCAACCCGATGCCGCCACACTCGTCTGGGACGTTGGCGACCTCGCACCGGGCGCAAAAGGGCACATCGCGCTCACGCTGGCGCTCGGCGAAGTGGCCACCCCCACTCTCACAAATGTCGCCACAGCCACCACGCAGACGGGCGAAACGGCAAGCGCGGCGTGGAGTGCTCCGGTACAGCCGAACGTGCAACTGTATGCCATGCAGCCGGGCAATTATGGCGGTAGCGGTGAAGCGGTCGCCCTCATCAACCTGAGCACGTTCACAGTCGCCCTCAACGGCTGGTGCATCGACGACAATCTCAGCTCGACGAGCCGCGCGTGCTTCCCAGACGGAACACAGATCGCAGCAGGGCAAACGCTCTGGCTGGCACAAGACGGTGACGGGTTCGCCAGGCCGTGGGGCTTCGACGCCGGTTGGGCGAGCGCGAGCGTCACGCGCCCCGTTCCACTGCTCACGGGCAGTTGGCCCGGCTTCACCGACGATGGCGAGGTTACCTATCTAATCGATGCCGGCGGCGTTCCGGTGGATGTGCTCGCCTACGGCAAGGGCATCGCCGAAACCGGCTGGCAAGGCCCTGCTGTTCCACATCCTTACGCCGGCTACAATAACCTGGGCCAGGTACTTTACCGCAAACTCGACGCCGCCACCGGCTTACCCGTCCCCGATACGGACAGCGCGCGCGACTGGGCGCAAGACCCCGACGATCCGTTTAACGGGCGCAAACTGCGCTATCCAGGCTGGGATCTGGAAAGACTTTTCTTCCCGGTCGAGGTTGCCCAAACGAGTAATATCACACTCGCCGTCGCGCCAGACGGGATGCTAGACTTCGTTCTGGACACGGTTGTAACGGCGCAGAAGAGCCTGATCATCCAGGGGTATTCACTGAACAGCATTCCGCTCTACGAAGTACTCAACGCGCGCATCCAGGCCGGCGTCGCCGTCACGATTATGCTGGAAAGCAATCCTGCCGGCGGGATGGGCAATGAACAGAAGTGGATCGTCCAGAGGCTGCACAATCCGCCCGCCAGCACCGTGTACTTCATGGGCGGCAGCACATCCCGCTACCGCTACCAGCACGCCAAATTCATCGTCATCGACGACGAGCGCGCCATCATCAGCACCGACAACTTTGGCGAGAACTCGATGCCGTCGGATATCCTGGAAAACGGCACGATGGGCCATCGCGGATTCCTGTTGCTTACAGACAGCACCGACGTCATCGCCAGGCTGAACACACTGTTCCGCCTGGACTGCGACCCGCTCAACCACATCGACGTCTTCCCCTATTCAGAGACCTACGCGCCGCCAGCGTCTTACGTCCCCATCGCACCGCCAGATTGGACAACGTACACCACGGCGTTCAGCCCAACGCTGGCAACCACGGCCACACACGTCACACTGTTACACGCGCCGGAACACACCCTGCGCGCCCAGGACGCCCTCATCGGGCTCCTGAACAGCGCACAAACCGGCACCATCGACGTGATGCAGTTGAACGAGCCGATCATCTGGACAAATGACACCGGGACTGTATGGCTTGACGCTCCGGGCCACAATCCGCGTCTGGCGGCGCTCGTCGAGGCGGCGACACGTGGCGTTACCGTGCGCGTGCTGCTCGACGCCTACTACGACGATCCCCTGGGTGCCAATGGCAATACCGCTACGTGTCTTTACCTGAAAAGCCTGAAACTCCCAAACCTGCAATGCCGGCTCGGCAATGTCACTGGATTGGGCATCCACGCGAAAATTTTCCTGGCCGATACAGGCGACGCACAGTGGGTGCATCTGGGTAGCGTCAATGGGACGGAAACCTCGAACAAGATTAACCGTGAGGTCGCCCTGCAGTTCGCTTCGCCGGCGGGATATACCTATCTGCGCGAGGTTTTCGAGAACGACTGGGGACTCAGCCACGGACCAATGGTGCATCGTATCCTCCTACCTCTTGTGATGCGCGATTACGTTCCGCCGGTCACTTATCCGCTTATTACGGAAATCCTCGTCAATCCCGAAGGTGAGGACACGGGCAAGGAATGGATCGAAATCTACCACCCTGGCAACGACACTGTCGACCTGAGCGGTTGGAGTATCGGCGACGCGTTGAACATCGGCGATTACGGCGACGGGCGCTACACATTCCCGGCGGGGGAACAGCTTTTGCCAAAGCAAGTTATCGTCGTGGCGGCGTGTGCGACGGAATTCGCCACGCTCTACGGTCTCAATCCGACCTACGAGTGGACCAACTGCGACCCGCTCGTACCCGACATGCTGCCTGTCGGACAATGGGAAGGCTTCGGTATAGCGTTAGGCAACGCCACCGACGAAGTGTTGTTCCTGGATGCAGCGGCAGCCATCAACGACAGTGCCGCATGGGCTGGCGTGCCGCGCGCGGGCGTCATCCCCTTCCCGATGGAGCCGGACAGCACGTTCCCGTGGAACGCCACACTCAAGCGCTATCCGCCCGAGTACGACCGCGACGACTGCTCACGCGACTTCTACATCAGCTACCAGCCATCGCCAGGACGGGTGAGCGGAGCAGAATGAGCACGACGATTCTTGCAAAGCACGGCTTTGGCGTTAGAATAGTCTCGTTATAGCCCTAAGGCTCATCGGACAGCCTATAACCGGAGACCATCTTGAGGAGTGACTATGTTCAGTTTTTTGACACGCAAACGTGACGAATCTCAGCGCGAGAAATCCAAAATTCTATGGCTCGACCTGGGCGACCTGGGCGATTTGGTCAATCCCAGCGGGCCGCACGAGCAATGGCAGGATCACGGGTTGGGCCTGCTGCGCACGATTATGCACCAGAACGGCCTGATGACCGACATCCTCTCGACGCGGCTGATTACAGAATGGCCGCAACTGGAAAGGCAACTGCCGGGCTACGAGATGATGATCATGAACGTGCGCAGCTACACGTTCCCGGTGGCGCGCAAGGCCGCGCAACTCTTCAAGCAGATCAACCCCACCGGCGTGGTGCTGACCGGCGGGATGCACGCGACGGTCGCCACCGATGAGATGCTCGAAGTGCCGGAGTTCGACCACATCTGCAAGGGACCGGGCGAAAAGATTATGGTCGACCTGGCGAAAGACCCGCAGGCGTTTCCCCGCGTGGTCGAGGGCGTAGGCGCGCGCTCGATGGCCGAGTGGCCGATGATCGACCGCACGCTCTGGCCTCAGCCGCACCGCCGCCTGCGCCGCACCTTCAACTGGCCACTCGAACCCGCGTGTGGCTGGGGGCCGCCGCCGGTGGCGACGATGCTCACCAGCCGGGTGTGTCCCTGGCAGTGTGTCTTCTGCAACGAAAGCTCCTACATCCCCCACATGGGACGCCGCCCGGTGGACATGGTCATCGACGAACTGAACTACCTCGACGATCACTACACCGTCGGCTCGGTCGTCATCCACGACTCGATGTTCTTCCAGAGTCCTGGTTGGCTGAAGGAATGGATCGAGAAATACCCGCGCCGGGCGAACAAACTGTGGTCGTATTGGGCTGCCGGGCGATCCGACACAGTGCGCCAGTGGCCGGATCTCTTCGAGGCGCTGGTGCGCGAGACGAACTGGGACCTCATCTCCATCGGCTTCGAATCCGGCAGCGACCGCATCCTGCGCCTGCTCAACAAGGAGTGCACCGAAGAGGATAATTACTTCACCATCGATCTGGTCAACAAGCTCGGCGAGGAATTCGAGCGCCAGGGACGCAAACCACCCCGGCTGTGGGCCAACATCATCCTCGGCATTCCCGGCGAGACGCCCGAAGACGCTTTCAAAACGATGCGCATGGTCAAGTCGATGCGCTACGTCCTGCCTTCGTTCTCGTACTACGCACCGTATCCGGGATCGGCACTGGGCTACCAGCTCATCGCCGAGGGTAAGAGCCTGATGTCGAAGGAGAACTATCACCGCTTCCCCGGTGAAGAGAAAGTAAAGGGCGTCGATTACGCCTTCTACCGCGACCTGCTGGCCGGAAAGTACAACGACGAAGTCAACCGGGGCCTCTCCCCACTCGACCGGCAGAAGCCAGGCGTCTATACGGAGGCATTGACGAAAGCATGAGCAGTTTCACCCACCCACACGCAATGTTCGTATTCGAGATGAAGAACGGCAGGCAGAAGCTGGCTTACGGCCAGACGCCCGAAGACGCGCTCGACATCCTACGCATTCGCCTTACGGAAGAGGAGATGGCAGAAATTATCCCCGACCGCTACCTCAAGATTTCAGCGCGCGAGTTGCAGGCACACATCGACAACCTGGGGTAATCCATGGCGACACAGTGGCACGCGTTGGGCGACGGCAATTTCGCCCTGACAGGCGGTTCGAACATCGGCGTCATCGTCCGCGAAGGGCGCGCGGTGATCGTCGATGCAGGGCTAGACAAGGAAACCGCAAAGAGGGCTTTACGCGCGGTGGAAAGCGCTGGCGCGAAACCGGCGGTCCTCGTCATCACCCACGGGCACGCGGATCATTTCGGCGGCGCGGGGTGGCTGGCGCAACAGGCCGGCATTCCGGTCTACGCGCCGCCGCTGGAAAGTGTCTTTGCGACGCAGCCGCTCCTCGAACCGCTGTTTCTCTGCGGGGGCGCAGCGCCCATAGCCGAACTGCGGGGCAAATTCACCCTGGCCCGACAAGCGGTAGATGTGATCACGCCGCTGGAGCCGGGCGCGCAAGAGATCGCGGACATTCCACTGGACATCATCCCCTTACCAGGACACGCGCCGCAGCAGATCGGCGTTGGCGCGGGTGACACGTGTTATTGCGGGGACGTTGTCTTTCCCGAAGAAACGCTGGAACGTCATCCCATTCTCTTCTGCGCGGATATGGACGCGTGGCTAAGAACGCTCGAACACCTCCCCACCTTGTGCTATGCCTGGTACGTCCCTGGGCACGGTGAGCCGCTACAAGACATCGCGTCGTTAGCCGGGCATAACGCCGCACGCCTGCGCGAGATTCGTGCATGGGTATGGGAGAGCCTGACGACGCCGCAGGAGGCGCACGATGTGCTGCGGGACGTCGCCGCGCGCTACAGCGTCACGTTTGCTGCACCGCAGTTCTTCCTGCTAGCGCTGACGACGATCCACGCAACGCTCACATCGCTCCAGACAGCGGGAGAGGCAGCGGTGGAGATGGTCGAAAACCGGATGGTGTGGCAAAGAAAGTAAATGCTGAGGTGCAGTATGTTCAAAAATCTAAAACGATGGCACAGCACATTGGGATTGTACGTTTTTTTCATCGGCATTCTGTTGGGGATGCTCTTCACCATGATGATAACCTGGGCGGATTTCGAAGCCAGTTTATTCGATGCCAGCACTGATTCGAGCGCGCTCAAACTCGAGAGCCTGAAATGCCCCGTGCTGCTGAACGGAGATGAAACCGGGACGGTCAAAGCAAGCTTCGCCAATCCTGCGGATTGGGCGCTTCGGCGCACCATCGACACCCATATCAGCCACGGCTTCGTCATTATGATGCGCGAAGAGCGCACACGCATCGATCTTCAACCCGGCGAGAAACGCACCCTCCAGTGGACGATCTCGCCCGAGGACGCCGCCTGGGGCCGGTTTATCCTTGTCCGCCTCCACGTGCAACGCGCCGGCGCGCTCCCGCCACGCAGTGGTAGTTGCGGCGTGCTTGTGGTCGATCTTCCCTTCGGAAATGGCGCCCAGATTACCGCCATAATTATCGGAATGAGCGTGCTACTGATGGCGATAGGGGCTATTCTCTGGATTCGGGGAACGGAGGCGCAGAACAAGGACCTGCGATCAGTCGACTACATCGCCCTCACACTTGCGCCGGTGGTTGTGATCGCATTGGTCACCAACATGTTGGGCGTCTGGTTTATCAGTGCGATATTGCTCATATTGGCCGTGCTGGCGATTGTCACAATCATCACATTGGTGTTGAGTTAATGACTTCGATAAAGTAGGGAGATAAAAAAGGTGTTTTTGTGATGAAATCCCTCGCCACAAAAACACCTTTTATTAACTGCCGCTTGAAGACTATGCTATTTGCGATCTGTTATCTTCAGGTACGTAGTTTTACACTGTTGAAAGATCCCATTCCTCGTAGATCTTGGGTACGTCGTTGATCAGGCGTTTGGTGTAGGCTTGTTTCGGGCGCAGAATGACCTCGTCGGCCGATCCGCTTTCGACAAATTTTCCATGCTCCATGATGTAAACGCTGTCAGAAACATAATACGCCAGGCCAAGATCGTGGGTGATGAAAATAATGGTCATGCCGATTTCGTCACGCAGTCCCATCAACATATCCAGGATGGTCGCGCGGGAACAGGCGTCGATCATCGAGGTCGGCTCGTCGGCAATCAGAATCTTGGGCATCAACAGGAAAATGCGGGCAATCATGAGGCGCTGCATCTGCCCGCCGGAAAGCTCGAACGGGTACTTGTTGGTCAGTTCTTCGAATTTCAAGTTGACGAAGCTGCACGCCTCGGTCATCATCTCGACTTTTTTGGCATGCGGGAAGCTGCGTCCGCCGCGCATATTGATGCAGTCCAACAGCACGGCATCGATCTTATTGAAGATGTTGTAGGAAGAGAAGGGGTCTTGGAAGATGGCCTGAATGTTGCGCCAATATTCCAGCCTTTTCCGCTGCGTGCTGATATCGCGCTTCTGTCCCTGGAAGTGGATGTCCCCTTCCGTCGGGTTGATCAGCCCCAGCAACATCTTCGCTAACGTGGTCTTACCACTGCCCGATTCGCCAACGATCGAGATCACTTCGCCTTCGTAGAAGCTGAAATCGACATGATCAACGGCCACTGTTTTGGTAAGGCCGAAACCAAACACTTTGGTGAGTCCTGATCCGCTCAGGCATACTTTTCTTTCCTTATACGCCATTTTTGTAAGCCTCTCTCAGTTCTTTTTCCGAAAAGATACAACGGTAGATGCGATCATCCTCAGTCTTACGCAGGCCCACAGAAGTCACCAGACATTCTGGTTGAACGTATTTGCAGCGTTCCGCAAAACGGCAGCCAGCCGGTGGGTTTTTCAGGTTTGGCGGCACGCCGGGGATGGCCGTCAATTTGACGTCCCGCAGCCCCTCTTCCGGCACGATGATCGATCCCATCAGGCCTTTGGAGTAGGGATGGAGTGGATCAAACACCGCTTCGTGGGCGGTGCCTTTCTCCACAATCTGCCCCGCGTACATCACCATAATATCATCGGTCACGTTGTAGAGCAGCGGAAGTTCATGCGTGATAAAGATCAACGAACCGATCATGCCGTCGTGCAGCAGTTGTTTGATCATTTTGATGACCATCTTTTGTGATGTAACATCGAGTGCGGAGGAAGGTTCATCCGCAATCAGCACCTTGGGGGACAGTAACACCGATACGGCGATCACCGTGCGTTGTTTCATACCGCCCGAAAGCTCAACGGGGTATTTTTCCAGGACTTGTGGTGGAAGCCCCAACGTCTCGAACAATTTGGTGGCCCGCTCGTAAATTGCTTTTTTGTCGGCGGAGGGATCATGGGCGCGAATTACATCTTCGACAAAGCGGATGACCTTCTGGGTGGGATTCAGCGCGTTCATCGCCGCTTGAGGGATATAGGCGATCTCCTTACCCAGGATCGCTTTCCGCACGTCATCGGGATCCATGCCAGAAATATTGCGCCCATCGATGATGATCTGTCCGCTCATGTAGTGCAGTGGTGCGAAATAGTAGCCCATCAAACTGAGCGCCAACGTCGATTTTCCACAGCCGGATTCGCCCGCGATACCTAAAGATTTCCCCTCTTCGACTTTCAGCGAAACGTGGTCAACCGCGTAAACACTTTCTCCAAAGCGGGTGATATACCTTGTGGTCAGTTCATTGACTTCCAGGATCGTCTTTCCCATATTCATCAGTCCCTTAAGGCTGGATTGAATACCTGATCGAGGCCGGTATTCATCAAGTTCATCGAGAACGTGATCAGCGCGATGGTGATGAGCACGGGTAAGTAGGCCCACCATTTCCCCAGGACGTGCGCCTGGTAAATCATCGCCCAGTTCATCATCAATCCTAGCGTCGGCACATCGGTCGTCCGCGGGCCAAGTCCCAGGATGGATAACCCAGCCTCGGCCAGGATGCCAGCGGAAATCTGCAAAATCAATGCCATCACCACATAAGAGGCGATGTAGGGCAAAATATCATTGAGGATGATGTAAACAATGGAGTGTCCCGACAGTTTCGAGAGATTGACGTGATCGCGATTCCGCAGTGAGACCACTTGCGCGCGCACGGCGCGGGCCGTCCACACCCAGGAGGTGAATCCGATCACCACCGCGACCGTTGTAGCGCCACGTCTTTCCTGCCCGATACTGAACGAAATCAAAATCAACAAAACAAAGCTGGGAATGACAGTAAATAGGTTGGTGAAGAACATAATGATGTCATCTACCAGACCGCCGATATAGCCTGACAACAGTCCGAGCGTCAAACCGATCAGGGTGGCGATAATACCGGCGACAAAACCAATTTGCAGCGATACGCGAGCAGCCGCAATCAGTTCTGTTAATGTATCCCGGCCAAAGTTATCTGTACCCAGTGGCAGAAACCGCACATTCGCTACCTGGTTGACATTCACGTAGTCCGATGTTGTAATCAGTGCCTTTTCCTCCAGGTCGCCCGTTTCTGCGTTTCTGACGGCAATGCTGATATCCTCGATCGACAACAGGCCCTGAAGTGAGTTGTTGAGCCGGATGAAGTAATTGCGCCGCGCGTTCGTCATCCCGGCGACCCTTTTGGTGGGATCATAGCGATTCATCCATTGTTCCAGCAGCAGCACGGTGTCTTCGATATCAATCTCATCCTCAGCAAGCCCGTCGATGACCAGCCATTCCTTCATCGCCAGGCGATCATCGTCGCTCAATTTGCTGGCGATACGTTTGACTGCCGCGCCAGGCAGGTTGAGCGTATATTTTGGAGTGTTGATGCTGTCGAATGCGCTCACATAGATTCCCGGCGGGAAGAAAGTGCCCCGCGCGATAATGGCTAAGGGCGCGTCTTTGATGATCAGTGGGTAAATGAACACAATGAGCAGCAGGACTACAAAAATGGAGAAACCCACCATAAACTTCCCGGAGCGGAAAACTTGCCGAATTGTATGTTTCATAATAATAGCCTTCCTTTGGCAACGGCTTGAGGTGGTGCGTTCGTGCCTTAATCGGCCTGTGCCGCTTTGATGCGCGGGTCAATAACGCCATACAGGATTTCGATGATAAAGTTCGCGCTTAGCACCATAATCGTGATAATCAGCGTGGTCGCCGAGATGAGCGGATAATCCTGTCCCATCACGCCATTGAGAATCGTATACCCTAGCCCTGGATAGCTAAAAACGATCTCGGCCACCAACGCGCCGCCAACCATTGTACCGATGGACAGCGCCAGGCCTGTGATCTGCGGCAGCATGGCATTTCTAAAGACATAACCAATAATCTTGCGGTCTTTGATCCCCATGAAACGAGCATACTTCACGTAGTCCGCATTTAGCTCGTAGATGGACATGGAGCGCATCCCTATGGCCTGGCCGCCAATCGCGATCAAGACGATCGACCAGAACGGCAATTGGTAATGGATAATCACGGACCGGATGAAGTTCCAGCTGAACTCAGGAATCAGGTCGAAGCCATATCCACCCGAGGTGGGGAACCACTCCAAGGTAACGCCGAAGATGACCATAAGGATGATCGCCATACCGAATGCCGGGAAGTTGCTGACGAAAATACTGACGGGCATAATGACTTTGTCAAAGCCGCCCTTGAGATAAGCGGCCAGCGCCCCGAGTGTATTCCCGATCAACCAGCCCACGATAATCGCCGGGAATTGCAAGGCAATTGTCCATAAGATAGAAGATTTGAGCGCATCGGCCACCGTGCGGGGATATTGGCTGAACGAGAAACCGAAATCGCCCTGCAATACATTGCGCATATAAATGAAGAACTGCTCATGCATCGGACGGTTGGTGCCAAACAGTTCCGTGTACTGCTGGTAAATCGCTTGAACGCCCCGGGCGTCACTGAGACCCTGGGCCATCCTTGAGACGATAGCCGCTACGGGATCTCCAGGCATCAGGCGAGGTAGAATAAAGTTCAGTATGAAGGCACAAACAAGTGTAATGAGGAACCAGCCTAGCTTGTTAAGAAAATACTTGCGGTATCCTTTCAAAACAACACCTCCTTAGACCGACTTTAATAAACAGCCATGTTCCTGAGGTTAGCGGGAACATGGCTGTTTTTTCTATTTACATCTCAGCTTACGGATTAACCGGTTCGATATTGTAAAGACACGCAATACCCCAACCGTCCGTGCAGTCCATCGGCGGAACGGGTGGCTCGGTGCCATCGTCCTGGTGCGGGAAGTTCGTCCACACCGTCTCGTTTACCGTATGGAATACCCCAGGGCGGTACATCAGCGTGAAGGACGGGACGTCGGTCAGGTAGATCCGGACCAGTTCCGTGTACATTTCCTTCAACTTGTCAGGATCAGTCTCGCTGGGGATCGCCTGGATCAAGGCGTCAGCTTCAGGATTGTTGTAACCACCGTAGTTGCCGGACCAGTTACTTGGCAGACCAATCCACTCGGAGCTGAGGATTTGGCGAACACGCGCCCAGGGTTGGGTTGGACCAGCGCCATTCGTACCCATCATGAAGATGTCGTAGCCTTCGGGGAGGGGAGCGTCGGACTTGGTAACGACGGTCTGGTAGACCGACCATTCGGGATAGTTGGTGGTGATGTCGATGCCGATTTCTTTACCGGCAGCCGCCACCACTTCGATCGCGGCCTGCCAGTCGGACCAACCGTTGGGGCAGGTAGCAATGTAGCTAAGCTTTTGCCCGTTGTACTCGCGCCAACCGTCGCCGTCGGTATCTACAATGCCGGCCTCATCAAGCAATTTGTTAGCGCCTTCGATGTCGTTGCCGGCCCATTGCAGGTCTTTGACGGCATCGTGATCGTATAGGGCTTGCTCACCCTCGGTGGGGTTCATCAGCGAGCGCGGCACCTGATCGAAGGTGGCTGACTGGTTGGTCATGGCATTGGCAATGATGGTGGGATAGTCAACCGCAATGGCAATGGCTTTGCGCACCGCTACCTGGTCCAAACCGTAAGCATTCAGGTTGTACCATGCAGTCGGGAGGCTGGCCCCAATGTGATAGGGTGCTTCGGGTAGATAGGTGGAGATGGGCAAGCCGTAGCTTTCCCACAGAAGATTGACATTGGAGTTAAACTGCTGGCTGACGTCCACTTCACCTTTGGCCAAAGCGACGGAACCGGCAGCGTTGTCCTTGAAGATCGTGTGCGCCAGGTACTTGGGCGCGGGCAGCTTGCCCCACATGGAGGCATCCTGTCCCCAGTAGTTGTCATCACGCACGTAGACGGCTTTCGTGTCGTCCGTGAAGAATTTGTGATAGGGGCCGGAGTAGACGACATCTTCCGCTGGATCCGCCCCAAACTCGGTGGCATCACCCCCAACGCGCTCCTCCAGCGTCTGGGTCCAGGCTTTCTGCATGACGTAGTTGCTGCTCACATAAGCGGCGACAGTCAACGGGTTGACCGCGTTGCCTTCCTCGTTTAGTTTGGCCTTGATGACGACCGTCTTTTCATCCACGGCCTCAATGGCGTCAACGTAATCGATGTAGCTGGCGGCAGTAGGTGTGTTGTACTTGACGTGGGCCTCCCAGGTGTAGGCCACATCCTCGGCGGTCACTGGCGTACCGTCGCTCCACTTGGCGGCATCCTTGATCTTGAAGGTGATCTCGGTCATATCGGCATTCCATGACCAGGGACCATCCGCCAGCAACGGATACTGCTGACCATCGAGCATGTTGTACAGGTACGGGGTTTCGAACATAATCACGCGGGCGTTATCACCCTGCCCAATCGCCATCGCGTTGTTGTTGCTCGAAGAGTAGGGGTTCCAACCCACAACCGCTCCCCACTGCTGACCATTGAAGTACAAGGTCTCTTGACGGGGCAGAGCACCTTCTTCTGCCTCAGCGGTCACCTGGACCTCGACGATTTTCTCGACTTCTTTCTCGACGATTTTCTCGACCTCGACCGTCTTCTCGACGACTTTCTCGACCTCGACGGTCTGAATGATTGTTTCGGGGGTCGGAGTTGTGCAGCCGGCCAAAACCATGCTCACCACAACGATTGCCCCAAGCACAGCCATCAACTTGTTGCGTAACATTTGTCTCCTCCTTCTAAGGATTTATATTTGGGATCGAACTTGAACAAACTCTTATACAACACCGTATTTGTATATTCCTTGCGTTTTTTCAGACCACCCCCTTTCACCAATAGAAGAAAAGCCCGATAGAAGATTTGGATAGGCTCTAACATTTGTTATGTTTCGTTAGCAACATACATTGGAAGCGCTTCCAATGACATATTTATACTATACAGCCATAACAGGGTTTGTCAAGAAGCTTGTATCGATATAGCGCGCACAGAATCTCTTTGCAGTAGGCGGGGCTGCATCACCACCCGTACCAACCCAGACTCAGGGTATTGAACTCGATTGATCAACAATTGCACCGCCATCCGCCCCATCCCCACCTTGTCGACTTGCATCGTAGTCAGAGAGGGCGAAACCCGGCTGGCCAGATCGATGTCGTCATACCCCACCACGGAAATATCGTCGGGGACTTGGCGGCCTAACGACCGCAATGTGTCCATCACTGTAAGAGCTGTCTCATCATTTGCGGCGAAAATCGCTGTGACTTGAGGATTGGCCTCTAACAGGGTCGTTGTGGCCTCGATGATTTCTTCGGCGTTGACAATATGGCAATCAGCACAATAGGATTCAGCGATACGGGCGGCGGCCAAAGCCTTCTCATAACCGACTTTTCGTTCGCGGATACTGGGATAAGAGGACTCCAAATGACTGCCGACAAAGGCGATGTGCCGGTGGCCCTTTTGTATCAGATGCGTTACAGCCTGGCAGGCGCCCTTCACATTGTCCGATACAACCGCGTCGTACCCATCATCGACAGCATAAGCATCCACCAGAATCATGGGGACCGAGTGGCGGGCTACCACCTGACGCAAAGACTCGCTCAAAAAGGCTCCCAGGAGTAAGAAGCCCTCCGTAGTGTTTTCCTCTAACAAAATCCGCGGCAGTTCCAAAGGATAACTATTCGCATCCACGGTCATCGTGGCGTAGAATAGATTGATATGCTGGCGCCGGCAGGCAACCTCAATCCCCGCAACCACATGGGAATAGAAGCGATTGGCCTGAGGAATCAAGTGAGGTTCTTCCTTCAGAATTAAGCCCACATTGGTTATGGACACCGCCGCGGTTCCATTGAGAGGTTTTGGAAAATAACCGAGGTCTTTGGCAACCTGCACCACCCGTTCCCGCGTCTCTGTGCCAACGCCTGACTTTTCCCGAAGCACCAACGAAACCGTAGCCAGCGACACGCCGCTCTTTTCCGCTATCTCAGTCATTGTAACTTTATTGGGTGATGCCATGATGCGCCTCTCGATTTACTCAAGGTCTTAACTAGAACTTTAATAAAAATACCACCGTTTGCACTATTTGTCAAGAAGTCTAGAATCCAAGCGCCACCAGAGATTTGACCCGTTTTCCATTTTTCCTATACTTACCACAGAAGAAAGAGCACATTTTCCAGATAGCAAGGTTTCGATCAATGTATATCCGAGCGAATTATTGGTTGATTACGTGGCATACGACACACTACCCAAAACTCGAGGCTCAGGATCTCTACAAACTTGTCTACCAGGGAATTTTTGGGAGCGAGCATGCCGTCATCGATGCATCTCAGGCGCGTGTGTGGCTCGAGCGCGAGGTGAAAGAGCTTGCTGATGGACCGGAGGAGCCGGTCATTGTGCCAGTTTCGCCGGATGGTCGTATCGTACGGGTCAATCTGCGACCATACGTGGCTGGCGGGGGCAATCTTGAGGCGCTGCTGGAAGGGTTCCTCCGAACAGCCAGGGAGCACAAGGGTACAGCGGAGCAGTTGAGGCAGTATTGGTGGTATGCGGAGCGGTTGGCGGAGGAACAGGCTCTCGGCATAGCAGTGAACGCGTTGAAACGTTATTTTGAGGAAATGGAAGCACACGGATTTCCTGCGGTGCACCACTCGGATGCGTACAGGAGAGCCTACCGGCCTGCATACAGGGTTGTGATGCGGGAGTCTGTGTGATTTGAGTTTTATGCGCTATAGGAGAAGCTATTGTTATGGAAAAATGGGAAACAAAGAATGGAACTCAAATATATCGGGTTGTAAGTGGTAGAAGTAATTCTTTTCTTTTATTATTTAGAGATAAATATCTATTGATTGACACAAGCACAAAGAAATATTGGAATATTTTACAGAAAAGGTTTAATGATTTTAGGCAGTACCGCATAATTCACTACGCGACTTGGCAAAAGGGGGTTTCATAGCATCCTATCTTCATTATCCCAAACGGAGATGGAGCTATGAGAACCCCAAGAGAATATTACCAGAAAAAGCCAATTGTG